>Ga0209535_1001548_pt1 | contig 15591 bp, 15 predicted proteins | sample LinPmetageLP28_FD_184041 | JGI IMG/M metagenome (GOLD analysis project Ga0209535, IMG submission 184041) | Marine viral communities from the Pacific Ocean - LP-28 (SPAdes) (version 2) | ecosystem: Environmental > Aquatic > Marine > Oceanic | place: Pacific Ocean | collected 2009-08-22 | reverse complement strand
ATTAGTAATTAACCCTTCAGCACAATCAAGTGAGCTTTCGATTCTATCTTGTCTTTTAATATATTCAAACCATAAATTTCCACATGAACCATCTAAATTTTCATGTTCATATGGTCCCGGTATTGGAAATATTCTAATTACATTATTATGAACTTCAAAACTATAATTAGACATTCTAACCATTTGATTCATTTCAATAGATTGAATCACTTGCATATCATAATTAAGTGGCATCATTAAGAATCCCATTGATCCTCCAAATCCACCCATTTCCATTAATCCTGCAGCTGCTACCCCACCAAACCCAAACCCATCAAATGGAGCTAAATATCTGGCTGAAGCTGGAACTGGTTCTTGGTAAAATACTCTTTTTATTTCTATACTACCTGTTATACCTTGGTCTTTAGCCCATAATTTTAAATCATAATCTTGAACCCCTGATTTTAAAGGGATTGATCCTTTATACCAAGTAACATTACCTCCTACTCCTGCTTCTTCACCATATTGCTCAGATAGCCTGATGATAGTTTCAAAATTAGGAGAAACAATAACTTCAGATAAATCAATATTAGCATAAGGTAATCCTGTAAGGTCTAATATATTTTCTCTAATTAAATAGGCATATAATTCATTTCCATAAATGGTAATTGCTTCTTCAAATGCAGTAAATATAGAAGATGTTTGAAGTTCAACATCCATTAAAGGGTATCCTAAACGTGTAGTAACAAATTTAGAAACTTTAAGACAGTCAACTTGAAATTCAATATCACTATTGTAAAAACCAAAAGCGGTTGCATTTGGATTCCATAAAGGTTTACCATCATAAATAGGAACATTCATATCTTTTGTAGTTTTGTTATAAATATGAAAAAAGAGGACTCAAATTGAGTCCTCCATAATTTTGTTTAAAATGAATGTTTTTTATCCGTTAAACACCATTAAATATTTAGATCCTGAAGCTTCACCTGCACCACTACCTGATAACCATAATGAACCACTTACTAAGGGTTCAGTTGTTGGTAAACCAGTAAAAAGTACTGATCCTGTTTGATATAAGGATCCAGTTATTGTAACACTACCAGTTACTTCAAAAGATCCAGTTACAGAGTGTGATCCTGTAAAGTATCTAAAGTTATTATCTAATTCGTCAATTGTTAAAGCTGAATCTTTACCACCTGAGCCTGTTCTGAATGTTAATGCCATTTTTTATTTAATTTATTTTGTTATAAATATTAAGAAGAACCTACAAGGTACTCTATTCTAACATCTGCTGCGTTTGCTTTTGCTTTTATACTATATAATGACGCAAATGATGAAAAATATTGTAAATCAACATATCCTTCTACTACATAATCATAATAATTACTACTTTCAAATTGTGCATTTGATAGCATCATTGATTTGCCTGGATCTATTTTAAATACCCCTTCGTCTCCTGATCCTACATTACCTGTATTAGGTGATTGTGCATCTGGGCTATTTTGTATTAAATATAAAGAAAGATAATTATCACAATCTAAATTAGTAAATCTTAAATATTTTACTGTATCTCTAACAAATGATCCTGCTACTTGAGAAGATTCATTATCTACAAATCTTAAAATTTCAACTCCTGTTCCTTCCCAATTTGATGATATTGTATCTATTCTTCTTACTAATTGGTTTACATTAGCAATTTTTATACTATTTGTTGCTATTTCTTCATTACCATTAGGTAAAATCATACTTTCACGTATGAAAACTTCTAATGAACCTGTAGTGGTACATAATGCCATAATTCTATTTTGTTATAAATATGATGTTAATTCTTACTATTATAAATATATGATCCAGAAGTAGTAATACTTACTCCTTTATCAATAGCTTCATTATAATAATCTAATAAATCTTCAACTATTTCATTTCTATGGTTAGTAGTTAAGGTAATTGCTTCTAAATTTTTAATTTTTCTAGCAGCAGCATATAAGAATTTAAAACCAGAATCTGATTTTTTCTTTAAATCTGTTTGTTGAGCATCACCACATATTACCATTTTACTTCTTAAACCAATACGAGATGTAATCATCTCCATTTGTTCATGGGTAACATTTTGTGCCTCATCTACTATTATTAAAGAATCTAAAAATGTTCTACCTCTCATAAATGATACAGGTACAATTTCTATTTTACCATCTTCAATCATTTTTTCAACTTTTACTTTATCATATAATGCAAAGAAATTCTGATATATAGGTTGGACCCAAGGGTCCATTTTTTCTCTTAAATCACCAGGTAAAAAACCTATTTCTTCTTTTGATACTGTAGGCCGAGTAATAATAATTTTGTCATACTGTTTTCTAAATAATCCATCTAATGCAACATTACATGCTAATAATGTCTTTCCACTACCTGCACTTCCACCTAAGAGGGTGATAGTGTTTTCGAGGATTGATTTTTTAGCTAATTTTTGTTCTTCATTAAGTTGGAGTTTGAACTTAATTGGGTTTTTAGGAACTCTCTTAGGGCGATATACATCGTCTGTATGGTGTTTACTTGCCATAAATTCTTTAAATTAGGGGTTATGTTATCAGTGAATATAACCGTTGTAAATACGTTAAAAAACAATAAATTATTGATATAGCTATATAATGAGATAAATATAGTTTGAATATAACGCATTTTGTTATACATATAAAAAACATAAAAAAACCCGGCATAAAGCCGGGTTAATTTATTAAGAAAAGTTAAATATCTAATTATAGAGTATTTAATCCTGCTACGTTGATAGTACCATAAAATTCTGGTCTTACCATTTTCTTAGCATATCTAGTTAATAGACCTTTTCTTGGTACGAACGTATCTGGATCGTATACAAGTGGAGTCATAATTAACGGAATATATGGAGCAAATACAGCACCACTTTCTAAGAACTGTGTACCTCTATATCCTAATAGGATTTGGTTAGCAGTCATATAAGGGTTTTTGTATACTTTTTGGCGGCTATTTAAAGCACCAACTTTTTGTACACCAAATGCATAACTCATTTTAGCAGCATCACCATCTGTGTCAGCAGCAAATCCTGGAATAGATTCTAGGATAGTAGCTACAGTTGGAGAAACAACCATAAAGTTAGCACCACCTCTAAGAGTTTTCTGGTGTATAATATTACTCAATTTTTGGATTTTAGTTCCTAATGTTTGGAACCATTGTCCTTGAGAGTTGTAAAATCCAAGATCTGAAATAGTACCATTTCCTGTACCAGATATAGCTTGGTTATTTACAGCTGACCAGTTTTCTGTTCCAGCAGCAGCTCCATCAATTAACATAGAAAGAATTTCTAAGTCAATTTCTAATGAAATATACTCACTAAGAATAGAAGTTAATTCAGCTTCAGCATCTAATGCATGGTATGCATTTAAATCCTGTGCAAATTCTGGAGTCCATACAGCTTTCAGTTTTCTAGTTTTAGCAACGATTGCAGATGATTGCATCTGAATGTTGATTTCTGGAATAACTTGGTCTGGACAACAGTCTTCACCTGTATTATATTGGTTTGGCTCTGGGTTACCTGCTTCAAAGTCACCTCTGAATTGATCAGTTGGTTGTAATTGATAGTTTACCCAAGCTGATCCTGTACCAGCACCACCTGCAACTCCGGTTCCACCGAAAAGTGATTTAGTAACAATAAATTGTACAGATGCACCTCCATCATAAGAAGTAAATTCAGATACTTGACTTCCTGGTACTTGACCATTAGATCCTGTAATTACTACAGCAGAAAGAGATCCAGTAAATAAATTGAATCCTTTTACACCGTCAACATCAGCAAATGCTAATGAAGAAGTTGGTACTTGTACTGCCCAATAATGACCAGCTACAATTGATGCAGAGTATACAGAATTAAAGTTTACTTGACTCCAAGTAGCTTCTGATGCTGAAACTTCTTGTCCAACAACAAGACCTGCTAAAGATTGAGTATTCTGCATAGAATATCCAAATCTACCTGATCCGTAAAGTCCACCTGTGTTAGTGTTTCCAAAAGGATTATCACCTGCACCTTTGTCACCATATAAAGAACCACCAGCAGCAAATGGAGACTTAGAAGATCCGTATTGGAAATCTAAAAAGAATACAAGGCCAGAAGGCAAATTCATTGGTTGTACAGATACAAATTCTTGTGCAGCAATTTGACCGAATACTTTACGTACTAATGGTAAAGCAACTCCTGCCCATTGTCCACCTACATTTACACCAGTTTGTGACTGAAATGTACCTGAAGATGCAGCACCTCCACCTGTTTGTGAAGATTCTACTACAAGTTGTTTAGCTTGGTTTTCAAGGATAATTCCCATATTATTTTTGTGGGATCCTTTCATACCTTCTAATAAACCTGTTTTTTCCCATTTGCTAGCTAATCTAGCCGCATCAGACTGTAAAGACTGATATGGGTTTGCGCTTTCTAAAAGAGTATTTAAGCTCATTTTTTTTAAGTTTTTAGGGTTAATTAATTTTTAATTTTAAATTAAACCAGCTAGTTTACGCATTCTGTTGTAAACGTCGTTTGATTCAATTATTGGTTGTTTTTTAGCTTCAGTTATTGTTCCAGTTGCTTTTGATGCAACACCTTTTGGTCTTACATTTGCTTGTGGTTTTGATACTAAACCTTCGTTTAATGTATCAAAAATAACTTTTGCTTCTTTTACTGATGACGCTTTGTCAAATGCTTTAAGCACTCTAACTTTTTTGTCTTCAGATAAGTTTTTAGATTTAAAAACCTTGTTAGTGTAAAGAAGTTTAGCGTTTAATAGATTTACTTCATTAAGTTCTGATTTTAATTCATTTACTGAATCAATAGCAGATTTAAGATCTTCTTCCATTTTTCGCATTTTTTCTGTTTCTGCTTCAATTTTATCATCTGAGCGTCTATCATCACCTTCAGATTTCTCTTTTTTGGTCATGTATTCTTTTTCCTCATCTAATTCTACTTCAACATCTATATCTTCCATGTCATCCATGTCGTCCATATCTACAACGTCTTCTTCATCTTCCATTGCTTCATCACCTGCTTCAATTGTTCCGTCTGCTACTAAATCTTTAATAACATCCTCAATGAATCCTTTTAAATCGTCTTCTGACATATCTTCAAGGTCAATATCCTCGTCATCCATGTCTTCTTTCTCGTCTTTTTCGCCATCCAAATAGCCTTCTTCCTCAGCATCAGTACGTTCGTCCTCTTTCAAGTCCGCTTTTTCGTCCTCCATACCGTCTTTGTAGCCTTCTTCTTCAGCGTCTGTACGAGCATCCTCTGAAACTTTCATGCCTTTAAGTTCTTTTTCGATGTCGTCTTTAGCGTCTTCGAATCCGTCCTTATAGCCTTCTTGTTCAGCATCTGTACGTTTGTCTTCATCCAATTCAAGTTCAGCAAGTAACTCGTCTAGGTTAATCTCGTCAAGCTCTTCTTTAGCCTCATCCATATCTTCTTTCTCTTCTTTCATGTCATCTTTAGGATCCATTTCTTCTTTAACGTCATCTTCTTCATACTTAGAGTATGTTTCGTCAACGTCTTCTTTGTCCATTTCTTCTAATTTTGCTGAAAGCATAGATTTTAAATGTGGTGTGAATGCTTCTTCAAGAGCAAGTTTTGCGTTTGCTATAGCAGTTTCTTTAACAGCTTTAGCATCAGCGATTGCTTCTTTTAACAAATCATTGTTTGCCATAATCTCAAAATTTTTTTTGTGAAATACGATTATTAGGAATCGTAATAGGGAATAATTTTATATCGTGTCATATCTAAATACTCATGACACATTGCAGTTATACGTATATGTAGATTAAGTAAAAATTAAAAAATAGTACAATTTCCTTTAGAACAAAGAATTTCATGTATTACTTTATTTACATTAGTATAATCATATGTAACCACATTTTTACCTTCATTTAAGGTATGCATGTAAGAACCAGGGTTAGATGGAGTTGAGACAAAATCCCAACATAGTAATTCAAAATCATCTTGTACTTCCATTACACCACCTCTATCTTCTAAAGAACCCATACCACGAGATGATACACCTACTGTAATGCCACTTTTAATAAGTTCTTTTAATATATTCCCAGAGGGTGTAGGTAAAATTTCTATTTTACCAATTACATTATCTCCATCCCAAAAATATTCAGTTATTAAATGGGATACATTTTTTAAGTTTATAACTGTAGATTCTGGGTGGTCTAGTTCTCCCATTGAACGTCTTTGTTCAATAAGTTCATTATATTTATCCATTTCTCTATTCCATAAAGCTTTTGAATAATAACGACCATTACCATTTTTTACTTCAGCCGTAGCTAAAATACCTTCTACCATTAAATTTCCATTATCTAAATTAACGTTTTCAGTTAATTGAGAAGGGGAAATCTTAACAGTATGAGTTTCTATTAAGAGTTTTTTACTCATTCTTATCTATTTACAGCGTAATCAGAAGTTGATTGACCTACTTTTTTAGGGTCTCTTTCTCCAACAGATTTACTTCTTGTTGGATTATTTTTTTCATTCCAACTTACAGCATCCATTTCATCAAGTTCTTCAACTTCATCCACTATTTCAACTTGTTGATATTTTTTACCACACATTTTTTCATACATTTTTGCCATCTTACCTCTTCTTTTTTCTAAAAGCTTGATTTCTCTTTGCATGTCTTTCATTTTCTTTTTATCAACTAATTCTGATAAGTTTTCATCTTCTGATATTGAATTTACTCTATCGGATTTTTCATTAATGTGGTTAGATAAAAATTCTAGTTGAGCTTCCATTTTTGTAATATCACCAGCTTTTCCTATTTCTGCTAATTTAGTATCAATTGATTCTTTTTTAGGTTTTTTAGCTTTCATATCTTTCCCAGCTTGTTTCATAGATTCTTCTTTATCTCCATCACCATCAATATCCATAAAATCTGGTTTAGCAGCTTCATTAGTATCAGAGTAAGATACAGCTGTACCTTCATCTTCCATTTCGTCCATAGGTAATTTAGCCTCTTCTTTTTCAGCCATCATTTGTTTAATAATATTACCTGACATAGCTGCTAATGAATTTGGATTACCTGTTGTAACTACTTGGCCTAAGGATTCATTAATATTTTCTTTTCCACACCCACAATCTTCATCTTTGGATTCTTTAACTAATTCCATAGAATCACCACCATCTTTTAATTTTTCACTAAACCCACTTCCACCATAAGTTTCACCATCACTTTGTTGTTGTTTTGATTCAGTATACCCTAAACCTTTAACACCAAATTGACCTTCTTCTACATAATGTAATGGATTTTTAGATAAATTTTTAACTGCTAATTCTTTAGCTTCATCTAACGTTAATTCCTTATTATAATTAATTTCACATTGAATACCAGTTAGTACTTCTTGTGCGTTAACATTATTAATATTTTCTGCTTTATAATCGTAATTATGAGACTCAATATTTTCTACACCATCAGAAACTTTATAAGACCCAGCTAATTTACTATCCATTTCGTATTTTAATTTTGGATCAGCTTTTACTTTTTCTTCTTTTTCTAAAGTATTAGTTTTCATTTCAGTATTAACAATAGGATCTAAAGTACCTCCTTCAGCTAAGAAATTTTCAAACTTTGTCCAAAATGGTTCTTTTGGGCTTGCTTCTAATTGAACTAGAGGTTTTAGTGTTACAATTTGACCTAATTCTTCGTTAATTATTTCCTTTTCCTTTTTAGGATTAAACTTTTTTGTTAGTTTATTAAATAATTCGTTTGGTGTTTGTTTCATAATAATATTTATTGTAATAATGTTTCTATATCGTTAAAATAATCATTTAGCATATCTGTGCCTATTACAACAGAAAAACTTTCTGGATTATCTCTGTAATATTTTATTGTTTCTATTTTAGCTAGTTTGATAGATTTTTTAATATCTTCAAACCTAGCTTCTAATTTATCAAAAGCTTCTATACGTTCCGTATGGAATTTAGATGCTTTATCTTCGTTTTCTTTTATATTACGGTTATACATATTAAAATAGTTTTTTAACTATCATTCCCGATCCTTTTTGTACATAAGTACCATCTTTTGTTTTAGGGACTAATTTGTATTTAAATTGTTTTGTATAAGCACTATCAGTAACTCCATCAGGACCTGCTTTTGGTCCAGGACCTAAATCCGCTCCATCACCTAATTTACCTTCACCCATTGTATAACCTAAAGAACTTACCATGCCAGATGGCATTTTCATTTTATATTTGGATTTTTTCTTTTTTTTCTTTTTACCAGGTTGTAATTTTTTTCTTACAAAAGCATAGGGTGTATTATAAGCACCAGCAGCTCCAGACATAGATACTTCATCTACATCCTCTTCGTCTAATTGACTTCTTAAAAGTGATTTCCAATTAATCATTACTTGAGCTACTCCTTTTATAAATTCAGGATTTTTTAAATCACCTTTGAATTTACCAAATAATGCTCTTAAATCTTCTGTAAATTCAGATACTGATTTTGTTGGTTTAAATGGGATAGAATCTGGGTCTTCTTCTCCTCTTATAAAGCCACTATAAGCTTCATTAACCCCTCTAGATTTTTTATATTCTTCTGGGTAGTTATTTCTGGTGTGGGTACGTATAGCATTTCTAAGTAGTCTTGCTTGTTTGTAAATATCTAAAAATACTTTATCATCTTTAACTTTAGTATAAACTCCTTTTGCTGTTTGAACTAAATTATCAGACTGATCAAGTAATTTATCTATATCAGGTACTTGAAAAATATCCCAAGTTATAGCTCCTGTAGCATCATCAATATCAGTAACGGTAGATCTAATTCCACCATCAACTTTTATATCACCTATTTCTATTTCTTTAAGTTTATATTTGTGGGCCATTTGCTACTTGTATTTCATTTATTAATTGATAATAACGTAACAGATCAACTAAATTATTATCTCCAACTTTATCAGTTTTCTTTAATTCAGTTAAAAATTTAGATACTTCAGTAATTTTTATTTGAGTAGCTTTATCTTTAATATTTTTAGTTTCTTTAACTAAAATATTTTTTAATTCAATAATTTTAGTATTATAAAAATTTCTTAAATCAGGGGTTGAATCTACTGAATTGATGTATTCTTTAAGTACTTGTTTTTGATTATTAGTTAATGAATCATATTTATCGTTAAATTTTTCTAGTAGTACTTTATAAGTAAGAGTTCTTATATCTTTATCATATGTAGAAAATTCTTCAAGTACTGTTTGTTTTGAATTTTGAGTAACTTCTTTTTTAGTTAAATGTTCTAATAAAGTAATTTTATTATCAACTAACTGTGTTGGATTAGATATAGATGATGAATTGACATTTTCTATTAAAGTATATAAAGCAGCTAATTCCTTATAATCCGATATTTTAGAACCAAAAAATGATTCTAAATTATAATGTTTTTTAATTTCATTAATTAAATTATACTTTTGTTTTTTTAAAGACTTTCTATTAAATTTAGTAGATGCTTCTAATATAGTATTAATAACTAGGGTAGCTCTACCTTCAGTTATTACTTTAGATTTTAATACTGATTCATATAGTTTATACTCTTTACCTAAACTAGTATTAACAAAATATTCTTTTAATATATCTATAGCTGGTGAATTACCTCCTTTAAGTGTATCAGCGGTAATTTGACGTACTAACAGTTCAAATAATATTCCTGTATTCTTGTACTTTGAATGTTTTATCTTCATCAAAATATATTTATTTATAAATATGTAAAAATTATTGTTCCTTTAATTGGGATTCATCTAATAGTGAAGTATCGTCTTTATTTTCATTAAATACTAATTTCTTTTTATCTAAAGCTTCAAATATTTCTTTATTCTTTAAATAGGTTATATGAGCACCTTCAAGTGCTAATGGTCCTCCATTAAATTTAGGTTTAATAGAATTTGAATCATTTTTATCTGTATCTTTCATACGTTTAACTCCTAATCTATCTTTTCCAAAATTATCACCCTGTGTATTACGTTTTACATTAGTATCTTTTGGTCGACCTAATTTAGGATCATCAGCAGCATATTTTTCTGGTTTAGGTACTGCTCCCGGATCAGTATACATTCTACCTGAACCATATAATGAAGCCAAATCATGAGGTGTTCCATATGATTTACCTGTTTCTACAGGATCATTACCTTCTGCTTCAATTTGAGCCATTCTAAATTTACGTTTAGCATCTTCTCTAGTTAAATCCCTATATTCATCATATTGATCTTCACTAAATTGATATACATTATCATAAACCCAATCAGATGGTACTAAACCTTGTTCTATTAAAGTTCCAGCTAATTCAGTTTTTGCTTTTAATAATTCAATTTTTTCCTGTTCTAATACTATAGATGGACTAGCCATATCTAATGTAAAATTAGTTAAAGTTTCATCAGTATACCCTTGGGTATATAAATGAACTAAAGCAATTTTATTTAATTCTGATAGAATTATACGTTGTAAACGTTCAATTGTACGAGCAAATCTAATATCTTGTTGAGCTAATGTTGCTTTACCTTCTACACCCTCTTCATATCCTAAAAATGCTTTTGGTATTTTAAGTGCAGCAAATAATTTACCTCTTAAATATTCTACATCTTGGATACCATCATATTGTAACCCAGGTGTTGTTTCTATTTTAGTAGTAGCATCATTTCCACGGATAGGGATATAAAAATCCTCCATCATATTTTGCATATTATATTTTAAATTGTAATCACCTGTTTTATTATCCTGAAATGGAGTACGTTTTAATTGAGAAATTGTTTTCTGCATAAACGTTTCTATTTCATTAGGAGGTATAGAACCAACATTCATATAAAAAATACGTTTTTCAGGTGCACGAGCAATTCTATGGATTAACATAGCATCCTCCATTAGTACATATTGCTTATATAATTTACGAGCGGGTTCAATATATGCTCTACCATAAGGAAGATAATTAACATCCGAAAGTAATCTAAAGTGAGCCATTTCGTAATTATCAAAAAATATTCCAGTTTCATTCATTAAATTACCACCACCTGCTCCTGGAACTGGATACATACCTGAACTTAAGTTATCCATTCCATCTGGGGCGTATCTGTATCTTATAGCTGCTGGGTTTTCTGGGTCATATCCTTCTTGTCTTTCAATATGATATGCTGTATAAGGTATAACATTATAAACCCCATATTTTTCAGCTATTTCTAATTTTAAGAAAAAGTCACCATACTTACACATTTGCCTAATCCACATCCAAAGATTAAATTCTATATTTAATACATCATAAAATAAATTATATAATATTTTTTGTATATCTTCATTAGCACTTCTAATTTGAAGTACTTCACCCATGTCATTTTTTAGAGTTGATTCATCAGCTAATACATCTAATGCAGCCGCAATAATAGCATCTTGATCCATTAAATCATATTCTGAATATAATTGGGGTCTAAGATATTGGTAATTTTGGTTAAATTGAGCCCCATAAAGAGAAGAAGGACTAGTAGAGTATATTCTATTATATCTATCTATTAAAGAATTAGTTTCTAATTCCCCGGTAGATTGGATTTTACCACTATCAATTACCTTAACTTGGTTTCCACCTACATTTCTTATTACAACATCAGTTGAAAATAATCTTTTTAATCTTGAAAATACGCTTTTATCAGCCATAATTTGTGTTATTGTTATAAATATGAATTAGAATAACCATCTAATATCTTCTTTATTATTACCCATTGTTTGTTCATAAGGATTTTTACCATTTTGGTTACTTCCATAACCCCCTTGATAAGGAGTTCTATTTACTGACATATTACTTAATGCATTTTTAGTACCATCTAGTCCTTTTTGTCTTAATCTTAAAGCAGTATCTCTAACATACATAGCTATACCAAAAGACATAACTAAATCATCATTATACCCAGACTGTGCCTCTGCTCTATTATTTCGCCAAATAAAAGTTTTCATTTCTTCTATTAACCTTTTTGATTGGATTGTTACTCCTTTATCTCCAATATATTCCTGAAATTTACCTATTACCATAGGACGTGTTCTAGAAGACATTGTAAAACCAGGAACCATTTTTGAATGGTCCTGATATTTATCAAAATACGAACTTGCTCCTGGGGAGTCACTCTTTTGTGAATAATAAAGGTTAGGGTATTGTCTATCCAAAGCAACTTGTATAGTTGCCCACCCAATATTAGCATTTTCTATTACTAACATTGCTTCATTATATTCTGTAGCTAGTCCTACTAATAAATGACCATACTCTTTTGTACCTAATTGTCCTTTATACTCTGCAACTTGTACATTATTTGCTACATCAATTACATGACATGCAGAATAATCTTTTCCATCACCACGAGCAACATCAGCTACAACAACATAATCCCTTGTGTAGTCAGGTGATTCCCAAACCCATAAATTTTGATCTGCACCTCTTCTTTCCATAGGGTCTTTTACATATGTTTTTTCGTAAAAATCTATATATTCAGGGTAAAATACTATATCACCAGAAGTACTAAAATCACAATCACATTCTTGAGCTGCCATTCTAGGATCACCTAATAATTCATCTTGTTGATCTCTCCAATTTTGGTCTCGTTCTGGGTGGACAAACCATGGTAATTTAATAGGTAAAAATTGATTTTCGCTAGATTCTGCTCTAACCCATGTTTGGTGGAACCAATTACCTGTACCATAGGGTGTAGATAATGCTATACAACCACCCCCAGTTGCTAATGTTTGTTGTGCTGAGGCCCATATTTCTCCAATATTATCAATAAATGCTGCTTCATCAATTAATAATAAAGATACTGCTTCTGATCTACCAGCATCTGAACTAGCTGATGTGGCTTTAATTTGGGACCCATTTGTTAATCGAAGTGTTAATTTATTATTTTCAGATGCATCTATTTTAAGCCAAGAAGGTAAATTTTCGTACATAAATTTTACCTTTGTAACCATGTTTTTAGCAGTTTCTTGTTTTGTTGCAATACAAAGAATATTTTTATCTTTATGGAATGTCATTAACCATAAAGAGTAACCAGCTGACAATGTAGATATACCTAATTGTCTAGATTTTAAGATAATCGAATATGGATTATCGCGCATTAACGTTAGTACTTTTTCTTGAAATGGGTATAGATTAAATTGTATGCGTCCACGTTGTGGATGCTGTATATAACAATATTTACGCATAAAATGTACTGGATCCTTGGCACATCTTAAATATTCTGAGCGTATTACTTTTTTTAAATCCGACATATATTATTTTAATATAAGAATTACTCCTGCAATAGCTACTAAACCAGCACCACCCATTAGTTTAGTTTTTAATTTTTGTTTTTTTAAGTCTGTTTGGAGTCTTTTAGATAATTCTTGAGATAGAGCTAATTGGTCGCTCTTAGTAAGCATTATAGATTCAAAATTCCCTACTTGGGAATTTAAATTAAAAATAATACTGTCTTTTAAAACAACTTTTTGTTCTAATAACCTTATTTTACTTACACTAAGTGATAATTCTTCTTTTATACCATCACCAGTAATTAAATCCTTAATTACTAATTTTGCTATTGGCTTTTTCAGTTGAATCGATGTACTGTCCGTAACGTTCTGTGAAAAACCTTTCAAGCTCATTATCATCAAAAGAATCAACGGCATTAACTTTTTCATTTACTTTCCATTTTAAAGTTTTTATTCTATTATCTTTTAAATCAATCTGCTGATCTAATTTTGATACTTGATTATTTAAAGTATCAATTTTAAAAGTCAATTCATCATTTATGTAATGTAACGAATCGACTTTTTGTTCTAATGCTACTATCTTAGCATTGTAATCTTCAGTATAATCTTCTTCATTAGAAAATAATAGCCAAGCTATAATAACTAATAAAATAACAATCTTTAATGAATACAAAAACCTTTCGTTAAATTTCATATTTATTTATCTAAAATACTCTCTAACTCTTTTTTTAATTTAGTTTTATCTTTTAAGATTTTAACTAACTTTTCTTTTTCTTCACCTTCAGCTTTAGAATACTTTTTAGCTAATGACTTCATTTCACGAGTTAATAAAGCTAATTCTTCTTTTGCTTTTGCTAAGCCTTTAGTTTTTTTAAGATCTGCTTTTGTTGGTTCTTTATCTTCATTTTCGTCTATTTTACCATCTGTTCTTTTATAGTCAGCTTTAAAAATAGCATCTTCTAAACCATTTACTCCTTTATTAAATGCTTGTATTAAATTATTAACATTTTCAATACCTAAATTTTCTGCCTTATTTATATAAAATAAAGAAGCATCCTTAAGCATTTTTTGGTGTTTTTTTAATTCAGCAAAATCCCCACCTTTATCTTCTTTCATTACATCTCTTTTAACAATAGCATCATATGCTTTACCAACATCACCTTTATATAATTGGTCTACTATTTTTTTACCCAATTTTTCTAACTGACTATCATCTAAAGAATGTTTTTTACCAAATCCTTCTAAATAAGACATGCCAATATCTAAATAATCATAAAAAAAGTCTTCACCTTTTGGTGTAGCATCTTCTTCAATACCAGCTTCTTTTTTAGCTGATTCTAGATCCTTAATAGCAGCAGTTAATTCTTTAGTTTTTTCAATTTCTGCTTCAGTATCTTCAGATAGTGTAGAGATAATATTTTCTCTGATGTAATTTTTTAATTTAGATTTTTTCATTATAATAAGGTTTTATTATAAATATGTTAAAGGCCTGTAATATTCAATATTTGTTGAATACGTTCATCTGTAGATCCAGATATTTTTTCTATTTTACCTGCTTTATGACCATGTCTTTTAATTAATGTTGTAATAGTAAAATCAATTAAATCCCTATAATGTTCATCTGTTTCACGTACTCCATTATCTTCAATGTCTATTCCATAGGGAGAAATATAAAATATATAATCATAATCTCTAATAAATTCACTAGCATATGCTTCAAATGCATCTTTATCTTGATGAGGTATTGATTTTGCATTTAAAGTAAATGCCATAACATCAATTACTGTTCTATCCGTTATAATATCAGTTTGAATTAATTCAGCACAACGTTCAGCTAAAAATACTGTTTGACCTTTTAATGTTGAATCAGTATTTAATGGTATACCTTGCTCCATTAAAAACTTAGAACGTTCTGTCCTAAACATATAATCTTTAAACTGTTTTGTTTCTTTTAAAGCATTTACTAATGTAGTTTTACCTACACTCATTGTACCACATAAACCTATTTTCATATTATTATTTTTTTAATAACCAACTACTTGATTGAATTTTATTACCTAACCCATCTATTAAATGTACACCAAGTTCTTCACATATCCTAGCTTCTGGGATAGAATTGTTATTTTGGTCTCCTCCATTTGCAAAGTATAAACTATGATTTTTTCCTAAATCTGAATGTATTTGCCTTATAGATTCTATAACTGTTCTATCTTTATCAATAGAAAGTGTTGCAAAATCTACAGTTCTAATTGCTCTTACAATAGTTAATCTTTCATCTTCTTTTTGAAATTCTTTAGAACCTTTTAATTCTCTTTGAATATCATTATTAACAATTACCCAA
>Ga0209535_1001547_pt1 | contig 15591 bp, 21 predicted proteins | sample LinPmetageLP28_FD_184041 | JGI IMG/M metagenome (GOLD analysis project Ga0209535, IMG submission 184041) | Marine viral communities from the Pacific Ocean - LP-28 (SPAdes) (version 2) | ecosystem: Environmental > Aquatic > Marine > Oceanic | place: Pacific Ocean | collected 2009-08-22 | reverse complement strand
TTAAACCAAGTCGGAAGATCCACACTCATAAGCGTCACCAACCACCCATAGAGTCCTGTCATTTGTAAATAGTATTTCGTATTCGTTACCGCTAACGATATTATTGTATCCGTCAGTCCAGTTAGGACTTTGACGCGGGTTGAACTTGATGCGGTAGTCCTGTTCATTTGGCTTGAGTCGATTGACCTCTAGTATTTGGACAGCTTCGCACTCTATCCATGCACACACAGTCTTGTTCGCACCGTCGTGAATTTTCTTAGCCGCTGTTGGTTGCAAGCTTAGCTTACAGCCTAGCATTGCTAGCTGATTGTCCTGTGGGTTTACATAAGACACCCTGTCTTCGTCTCCATTTTCTGATAGGTACTTGACCTGCCACTTCATGAAGTTCTTACCTCGTCCGAGGTGGAATCTAACTTTGTACATGAGATTTTTGATTTATAGTTTTCGTTTACTTGATTGAATGTATACTTCGCCCACTCATTGAAGTCCTGTGTTGGGTTGACGTGTACACTTGATCGGACACACACTAGCGTCTGCCCCATTGTTTATCTCTTGGTTCTTCATCGAAGACCACCATGCTTCTGTCGTCAGATGGTGTGTTCTTAACGATAGTCTGTGCTTGCTCTCGTGTGAGTCCATCCATCAGGACTTCTGGTCGCTTCTCCCAGTCACGGAAGACGCGGTATACTGCGTAGTTAGTCATATTGAATTAAGAATTTTTTGTGCCTGCATTAAGGCATAGGTTTGTTTCTGTGTCTCTGTTCCTGATACCTGAGACTTAGGTAATCGTACATCCAATGGGACGGTAAATGTATCCTCACCCATCATTATTGCTCTTGCTATTTGTCGTTGTAGTGTCATTGTTCTAAGTATTCTATGTAATCAATCCATTCGAGTCCGTATAACTCTTGAAGCTGTTCGTTAGTCATTGTTGTTAGTGTCTTGGTCATATATATTAATAAGTTCTTCGAGGCACGCATGAAACACACCGAGTAAAGCGGCCTCTGGAATGGTCACTCGGACTTCGCGGTCTATACCTGTTGAGTACAGCCTCAGTTCATCAAGTTGCTTACGAACTTTATCGGAGCCACCTTGACCTTCAATGTATTCTCGCATAACACCCATAAACTTTTCGTGGGTATAGATGGTTTGTATTTTAGTCATTGTCTCCATTTCCTTTTTTGATTTATAGGGGGGGGACAGCCGTCCCCCTTTGATTTTACTTACAGATTGTCTTTTACTCCATTCTCTACCAACTTCCTCACGATGTAGTCAGGTAACTCGAAGCACCCATCGTACCCGTTCAGCCACGGCTGACCCGTCTCAGCATCCCACGTTACCTCAAGCACTCCCTCCGCGTGATACTCTCCGCCCGTCTCTTCGTCGTACGTCTCGTACCACCCTCCATACGTATGGTCAGGGTCAATGCATATCTCTACGCACATCACCACGTCTTCGCTCTCCTGTAGGACTGAGTCGTATGCTGTCTTCATACTGACATATGGAAGCGTCTCCTTCCACTTGATTGATAGTGCCTCTTCTTTCATCATAATAGCTGTATTTAATTCCGTTTCGATATATATGTAAATATAGTTCAATATGTCCTTAATTCCTAATGATTTCTTTCTTTTCTTTTGTGTCGATTCCGACACTTCTCTCATCTTGGGAAGAATTCCGCCATTTTGGCGGATTGCCCATAATGGGCATTTTTCGCCCCAAATGGGCAGTCAGAACCACCCACCATCATCGCGCCTGTCGTAGTCATCATCACCATACTCCGACTCCGACTGCTTTCTCTCGAACCAACGCAACACCAAGTCCTCAGCCACGCCCACGTCCTGCGCTATCTCAAGCGCGGTATCTTCCTCCTCGTCCGCGTCCATCCACAACACCTCGCGCTCATCATAAGCCAAGCAAGGCACCACACCCTGACCCTTAGCCCATCGCTCTATCTCCGACACAGGCAACGGCAACTCCTTCTGCTCAGTATGCCACCCCTCGCCCCTATATAGCTTCGCATATACTATCCACATCGTCAATTGGTTTTTTGTGTCGACCCCGACACAGGTTTAAATTAGAAGGGTGCAAGACCGCGAAGCCTTGTGACGCTCACTTGAGCCACCCTTGGGGAATCAATCAGCCAAGAACACATCCAACAGAGAGTCCTTCTTCTTGGTCTCGCCCTTGTAGTCCAAGTTGTTCGCTTCGTTGTACTTCTTCCAATACCACCGAGTGAACGGCTCCAACTCCTCAACGCCCCATATCTTCATAGTGTGCCGCGAGCCGTCCTCAGCAACACCAATCAGATACAACACGCAATCGATGCGGGTGAGCGAATGCTTCGACAACTGCAGCCGATACTCCAAGCGGAACGAGTTGCCGTCACGCTCCAAGAGCAAGTCCTTGTGGTCTAACCCCACCACATCCATCTTGTCCAAACGCCCTAAGAAATCATTGATAGTCTCCATAACTCAAATAGATTTTGTGTCGACTCCGACACTGATTTAAAATTAGAAGGGGAGAGAGGATTCGAACCTCTTGAAGCACCAAGCCTCCCCTTGAAGGCTTACGCCTCGATTCCCGATGTCATCACCGCATCGAACTCATCGACCGACATACACACCAAGCCCAAGCCAGCGGCTACCTTCGTAAACATCGCCTTCAGCAACTGCTCGTTGCCGTTGAACCTGATGGGCTTGCCATCCTCATCGCTATGGATGGAGCCTCCATCGGTAACGATGAACTGAGCAGCAACCCCTGACAACTCCTCATCGGTGAACTCCAACGCCTCGTCACCCTCGCCCTCGACCTCACCCTCGCCCTCGACCTCACCCTCGACCTCAGCAACCGCCTCCTCCTTAACCGGTACAACCGCCGCTGGCTTCTCATCCTTCATCCAAGCGTTGTACGCGTCCACGTCCAAAGCGCACTTCTCATCCAAGGCAAGCATCGCCTCCCGATACAGCACGAACTCAGCACCCGAGTCAGCATCACCAATCAGGAACGAACCCGCAGTGGCGTGGCGGTGGAAATACGACTTGCTCATCTCGACGGCAACCCACAACCGCTCACGCTCCTCCTTGACCTTGCGACCATCAGCCTTGATGAACGCCTTGAACTCGGGAGCGTTGAACGACTCCAAGCGAGCCGACAGCAACGTGCCAAGCTTCAGCGACTTCGTGAACACGTCTACAGAGCCTTTGTCGATGCTCTGCTTCAACTTGACAATCGGAGCAGTTGCCCTCAACGCCTTGAGCGTAGCTTTGACCTCAGCAGATTGTGTCGGAGCCGACACAGCCTTGGTGTTTGACTTAGTACCTTCTGCAACCTTTGCGGTGGTTGCGACCTTGTTTGTTGTTTGCTTTTTCACGGCAGTATTAGATTTGTGGGTTTCCCCCTTGGTTTGAATTCTGTGCAATATACTATCAATCTTCGTTTAATCCTAACCAATCAGGGAAAACTTTCAATATTTCTGCATCGACTCCAACAGCAGGACGGCAGGATTCAGGCACAGCACACAGGGCGCAGGACAGGCGTTGCCCCCAATTCATTTGAGCGCGGAAGGGGAAGGGCAGGGTTTAAGGGAAGGCTCCCTCTCTCTCTCTATCGCGGAGAGTGCAAGGCTGTGCCCTTGCATCCCTGCCATTTCGTGTCGGTCTCGACACTGCGTCGGAGCGTGTACCCTGCCAGCAATCGGTGCTGGGCAGGCGGTTCGAACCGCTGAGGGAAAACGCCAAAAAATCGGGACAACGCTCGACGAACCCGACCCCCACCCCTCGAAAAAAAATCGGTTTCCATAACGACGCGCGTCGCGTAATGTGTATATATAGCCCCCTTGCTTTCTGTATCTAGAAAAAGAATTACCTTTGACTATGGGCTGGGAACTTTCTATTCATAACCGCATTAACATAGGGTTTTGTCTTGGTTGGTCTTGGTATCCTAGCGACTCTGACTTTGACCATTCGGAGTTCATTTTATTCTTAGGTTTGGTCAGCTTGAATTTAAAGATGTACTGATGGACGGATTAAATATTAAGGATGGTCGTTTGGTTAATGACCGTTTACCTGGAGAGACTGGAATTGCTCAAGCCGCTCGTTACCGTAAAATGGTAAAGCGTTCTGAGAAGATTGGTATGATTGCTGATGCCATTAACTTGGCTGATATGCGTAAGCGCAATATGTAAATTGGTTTTGGTTTATTGCTGTTGTGTTGAGTAAAAGGAGGTCGGGGGGCCTCCTTTTTTGTGTAGACTTTTTTTGGTTTGGGGTAAATTTTTCCCCTTAATTTTTTTAGGTTGTTTTTAAGGGGGTAAAAAAAACTGTTAAAATGGGTGTTTAGTGTAGAGTCTCTACACCTTGATGTAGACTTTATCTAATGGTCTACACAAAAAAAAGTCAGTCTTTACTGGTCTTACAGAAAAAAATGTTAAGAATGTTAAGTTTAACCCCTACTATAAGAGTTCAAGAAATATAAATAGAGTAGTTATTATATATATATATATAAGGGAACTTCATCTCTACACTCTACACATCGGGTGTGTTTTGTAATTTGCAAAAAAAACAATGCGATTTCTTTTAGCGTTTTTGTGTTCTCCTATTTTATTTTTTGGTCAGGAGATATGTTCTACTGAATACGATTCTGTGGTTTATGACTTCCCTGTTTTTTTTACTGAGCCTGAATGGAAGGAAATACCTGTCGTGGTTCACATATGTTACTCGGACAGTTTGGGTGGATGGTTTAGTGAGGAGTATGTAGAGGAAGCGATTGCTGACTTGAATGCTGATATGTCTGAGGCTATGATATCGGTTACTTTGGAGCACATCGGTTATCAAGATTTGGAGGAGTACGAGTGGTACTCTGCTTACGAGTCTGGCGGGAGCTGGTGCTTCCCTACGTATGGTACTCAGAACAGTATATTGGCTATCGACCAGTACCTACCTGACTGGGACCCTGACCACTACTGCAATATCTATGTGATGCCTAAGATGTGCAGCAGCATATTGGGATGGTCTTACGTGACTGTATCGACTACGAATGCGCGTGACGGGATATGGCTACGGTCTGACATATTCGGTTTAGGGGGCACCCACCCTCGCAATAATGAAAACAAGGTCTTGACGCACGAGATGGGTCACTACTGCGGGTTGCATCACGTCTTCCAGTCGGTTGGTTATTGCGGTGACGACAACGGCGTCCCTTGCGATGAGTATGGTGACTTCGTGTGTGACACCCCTCCAACGAAGGTACAGTGGTCGTGTGACCCACCTATCTGTCCTATGGGACTATATAACTATACAGCTGACAACCATATGGACTACTATGCTGACTCGTGCCGTCACCACTTCACTCCAGGTCAGATTGAGCGTATGCATAATATGCTGTCGTACAATCGCGGCGGTCTTTTTGGCGGCTTCCCTGTCTGCTGGGGTGACACGAACGGTGACTACATTATTGGGATTGTTGACTTGATGACTGTTCTGGGGTGCTGGGGTCAGTATGGCTGCTTTGCTGCGGACTTCAATCATAGCGGCACGGTTGACGTATATGACCTGACTATATTCTTAAGTCTTTACGGAACTGTATGCGAGGGTCACCAGTTGTTGGATTAATTCGTAGATTTGTGCTATTCAAATCCAATTAAATGTTTACACCTAAGAATATCATCTTTGATGATGCTGGCCGTTCTAAGTTGCGCGAGGGCATCACTAAAATGTCGAATGCTGTAAAAAGCACTCTTGGTCCCAGCGGACAAACCGTTATTATTGAATCGGAGCAACACACCCACGGCATTACGGTAACGAAGGACGGGGTGACGGTTGCTAAGTCTATCCACTTGATGGATGCTGTTGAGAATTTAGCGGTACGTATTATGCGTGAGGCTTCGGAGCGTACGAGTACTCAGGCTGGGGACGGCACGACTACGGCTATCGTCTTAACGGAGGCTTTGATAAAGGTAACTGAGAGCTTTATCAGAGACTATACGGACATCAATAAAACTGACTTCTTGAGATTTCTTAAGGAGTTAAGTGATGATACCATTAAGCGCTTGGGTTCTTCGGCGACTACGCTTACGAGCAAGAAGATGTTGGACGTAGCGACTATCTCTGCGAATAACGACAAAGCTTTGGGGAAGATAATCTCTGACGTATATAAAGAAGTAGGGAGGGATGGCGTGGTGACTGTTGAGAACGGTCAGTTGTCGGACACTTATTACGAGGTCACTAAAGGGATGCGATTTGAGCGAGGGTATACATCATCTCTTTTCGTGAATAACCACGAGACGGACGAGTGTGTGATGGAGGACTGCTACGTAATGGTCTGCGGCAACGAGATAAACAGCCCTTTGCAGATAGAGAACGTTCTAAAAGAAATTATAGGCGACAGGCATAAGCTGCTCCTGGTATCACCTTGCTCGGTTAATTTCATCAATACGATGGGTGCTAACGTGATGCAAAACGGAGTGAAGTTCTGTAACGTAAACCCTCCTCAGTTTGGTTGGAAGCAGGAGGAGGTGATGAGTGATTTAGCGTTATCATTGGGCGCTAAGTATTTCTCTGAGAAAACGGGCGATGACTTGGCTTTGATGACTATGGCGGACTTAGGGTTTGCTAAGAAGGTGGTGGTGAAGCGCGACCATACCATTGTGATGCGTGACGAAGAGCGTTCTGACCAGGGCGGTATCGACCAGCGGGTAAAGGAGCTACGCGCTGCCTTTGAGCATACCAACAAGAAAGACGAGAAGGACTTCTTCTTAGAGCGTATCGCGAGCTTGGCTGGCGGTGTCGGGGTTATCTATGTAGGGGGGAATACAGACCTCGAGCAGAAGGAGCGGTATGATAGGGTTGACGACGCGGTCTGCGCGGTGCGGTCGGCTTTGACGGATGGTATTGTCCCTGGCGGCGGTATCGCATTGCTGGAGCAATCGGAGCGTCTAAGCGTGATGACCTTAAAGGACGGCCTGTCTAAAGAAGAAACCTTAGCGGCTAAGGTATTGGCTACTGCATTGGAGGCTCCATTTCATCAGATAGTCAGCAACGCTGGCATTAAGGTTGAGGATGTTCTAAACCAAGTCATCGGTCATAAAGAACGCGGCTACGGGTTTAACGTAAAGACACGCACGTATGGCAATATGATGCGCCAAGGTGTGGTAGACCCCGCCAAGGTCACTAAGAGCGCCTTAAAGAACGCCGTGAGCGTTGCTACAACTATCCTAAGCACCAATGCAATCATCACTTCAGCCCGCACTTATGAGGACGCTAGTAAATGATTGGTTGACTGACATCGGTGAGGAGTCTCTCTTTGCGGATGGATTTGACGATGCAATTATCGGTTTGTCGTATGACCCGCTTGCGGGTGCTTACCGTGTATGTTACAGCATAGAAAGGTGCCACGAGTGCTTGGTGAAGGACGGCGAGATGTCGCTTGACGAAGCCATTGAGTTTTTTGAGTATAACGTCATCGGCTCTTATATGGGTCCTGAGACACCAATCTTTGTGATATGAAGCCAATCAATAAATACCTTGTGATAGACCCTATCGATGAGCAGTTGGTCTCTTCATCTGGTTTAATCCTATCTACAGAAGACGCTAAGTCATTTCGCTATAAGAAAGCTACGGTGGTAGAATCTGGCACTCAGATAGATACGATACATAAAGGAGACGTTATCTATTACGATAAAAACGCTGGTCACTCTATGATGATAGGCGACTCTACGTACACTATCATTCTTGAGAGGGACGTTGTTGTTGTCGTATAGACTGGTTGATTTTCTTAATGTAGTTACGGTATACCACATCGGTATATGGTGCGCTCTTCTTAAACATAGGGTTAGCTGACTGCGTTTCTGCAAACTCCTGCCCGTTGAGTTTATTGTATACGGCATTGAGCATTGCTCGCCCTTTGTATGATAGTTCGTACAGGGCTTTCTGGTTGCCTTTACGTTTTCTAAATACGTGTATCCACCCGTCGCGCAGCAGGTCGGAAAATCGTTTCTTATTCCAGCTCATCAGCTGGTTGTATTCATCGAACGTGTCTTTTGTAAAGTACGATTCTGAATATAGGAAGAGAAGCATTTCTAGCTCTACGGTTCCGAGTCCGTAGTTTGATTTTACCCACCTACGTATTACGCGCCAGTACTTTAGGTAGTCGTTTGGCGGTTCTGTGCGGCTGTACCGCTTGCGAATATTCTTGTGAATCTTCATTAAATTTAATTTGTAACTTTGGTCAAAGTTATAAGTTATGGCTGGACGCACTAAAAAAACTGGCAATAAGATATGCCCTGCGGGAATCGCTTGGGCTAAACGCACATTCGACCGCTACCCTTCGGCTTATGCGAATATGGCAGCGAGCAAATATTGCAAGGACCCTAACTATGCAAAAAAATCTAAGAAATAATGGCTGCTAAGAAATTCAAGGTCCATAATATGTATAGCGAGACTGGAGTTAAGAAGGTCGCTAAGACAGTTAAAGAACACCTAGCTTTAAAAAAGAAGGGTTATTCTCATTCTAAAAAAAAATAATTATGCCTACAGTAAAGTATAAATGTGGAGACACAGGAAAGATGAAGACTAAGGTCTTCCCTTATAACGCAGTCGGTAAAGCTCAGGCTTCTGAGTTTGCTAAAACGATGGGTGGTTCTATGAAAAACAATCCTGGATATGGGATGGAAAAAAAGATGAAGTCGTCTTATTAATGGGAGAGCTAAAAAAATGGCGCGACCAAAAGTGGGTTCGTATTGGTACGGACGGTTCTATCCTTGGTGCTTGCGGTACCAGTAAAAATAAGAAGAACCCTGACCGCTGCCTGCCATTATCTAAGGCTAAGTCTATGAGTAAATCGGAGCGAGCTTCTACGGCTCGTAAGAAAAAAAGGAAAGGCGGCAGCAAAAGGCAGTTCGTGCCTAATACGGCTGCTGGTCGTGTAACGAATAGTTGATATGGCGAATAAGAGCAAGATGAAATGCAACAGCCCTACTCGGTCGGACCGAGCGGGTAAGAAGATGATGGTCAAGGCTTGCTCTGGGGGCAAGGAGAAGCTCATCCATTTCGGAGCTAAGGGTTACGGACATAACTACTCTGCCGCTGCCCGTAAGAGTTTTAAAGCTCGCCATAAGTGTGGTACAGCCACAAACAAGCTTACTGCCCGCTATTGGTCTTGTAAAAAGTTATGGGCTGGCAAGGGCGGTTCTACCAAGAGCTCTCCCTCCAGTAGACGTGGAAAATATTAAGTACATTTGTAAAAACTCAATAATTATGAAAAAGCAAGGTTATAACTCACGATTGGACGAGTCGCTAGGCGCTCGCAACGGAAATAAGTCTCAATCTATGAAAGACCGTCGTGACGAGTCCAAGGCTATGTCTAAGAAGATGTACGGCCACGCGTATGGCTCGGACCACGGTATGAAGTATCGTGATGCTGGAAAGCACATTAAGAATCTTATACGCAAGTAATGGCTAAGAAGGGTAGAACTAAAGGTAAGTTCCCAGAGATTAAAAAAGCTGACGAGGGCAAGTTTACTTCGTGGGCTAAACGCAATGGCTTCAAAGACGCGTGCAGTGCCGCTACGGCTGTTATGAAAAGTACAGATAAGTATTCTTCATCGGTTGTAAAAATGGCAAACTACGCGAATAACTTTGGCTGTAAACGATAAGATATGCCATCACGCTCAAGAACATCAAAAGGTTTTGGTGATACAGTTGAGAAGTTTACTAAAGCAACAGGTATCAAGCAGGTAGTGGAGAAAGTCTCCGAGGCTACAAGCACAGATTGTGGCTGCGGCCAACGCCGTGACACGTTAAACAGGATTTTCCCATACAATAAATAATTATGGCATATCAAAAATTACAGGTAGGGGTAGGGCTTAAGGTCATCCCTAGCCCCACTATTAATATACCCAACGTCTCTGGTCCTACTGAGAGCGGTACGGATACAACTGGAACTACTAATAAGCTAACCGACAGTACAGCTTCTTTCACTAATAATCTAGTGGGGTATATTGTTTACAATACCACCCAGAAAAAGGTAGCTACGGTTACTGCGGTTGATAGCCCTACAGTTCTTTCGTTAAGCGCTGACACTATGGCAAACGGTGACGTGTATACCCTGTATGCTGATGAAAACGCGGGTTGCGTTCTTTATGTTGGTAATACTGGTACTGCTGACGTCTTTGACGTAAGGGTGTTGACGAGCTCTGACAGCGATATCACTTTTACTTCGCTTCAGCCAGGGTCCTTTATCCCTGTACAGGTAAAGCGAGTTTTTTCGGCATTACCAGTGGGGGCTGGGGGCCAGGCAGACATTTTAGCACTCTGGTAATATGAGCGGAACAGGGATAGTAATAGGCAACTTTGTAGGGGGTGCAACGGGTGGGGGCGCTGGAAGTTCAACTCCGCCTATAACCCCTGGTTTTAACCCGCTTTCTTTTCGTATAGACACTAATTTTATTGTAGGCTCTAATGACTACACATTAGGTGTAGACGCAAGCGGAACCTATGACTTCACTGTTAATTGGGGTGACGGTCAGTCTGATGTAATAACATCACCTACCCAACCTGAGATAACGCACGCGTATTCGGGTGCTGGAGCTCGTACAATAAGTATCACTCCTAATACGGCATACAGCGTAGACCACTGGTCATTTGGCAGAAGGTCTTCGTCTATTCCAAATGAAGCCCTTACTGATATATTTTCTTTTGGAGATATTAAGTTCTACGCGAACGAAGATATATTTCACCAATGCTTTAATTTTAACACAGTTGCTAATAGGGCTGGCGTTCCTAATTTCCAAAATAGAGATATAATAGATGGGTTCTTTTTTAGGAATGACAGCTTAGGAACAACTACAGAACCTGACTTTAGCGGGTGGGGAACCTTTACGGGAACTGGTCTTCGGTTTCTTCGTGGTAATAATCTACCCCCTCTTAGCTCATCAAGGGTTAATGTAAATTTTACTTTTACCCCTACTTCTTTACAAGAAGCGTTTCTTGCACAGGCTTTATTTAACTCTCCTCTTTCAAACTGGACAGTATCTTCTTGTAATAACTTCAACAAAACGTTTTCTCTAGCTAGCTCATTTAATCAACCTCTACCCTGGGTGTTTAGCACTGATGCTGCTGTTAACGTAAACGCGTCTGAAATGTTTAGGGATGCGCTCGCATTCAATCAAGACATAAGCTCGTGGAACACATCTCGCTTCACAGATACGTCGAGTATGTTTGAAAGCACTAGCGTTTCTGTATTCAATCAAGACATAAGCTCTTGGAATACAGACTCTATTACAAACGCTAGCTCTATGTTTGAAAGGGCTACCTTATTTACTTCTGATTTATCTAACTGGTTTAGTACGGGGTCCTTAGTGAACACAGCTTTCGCGGGTGGTATTGTCGATATATTTAAAAATGCCGTTGCCTTTGATGGAGCTGTAGATGGATGGGATACGAGTAACCTCACTTCGTTGAATGGGTCTTTTCAAGGAACTTCATCTTTTAACCAATCGCTAGGTTCTTGGGACGTAGGTAATGTTCAGATTTTTATAGATACGTTTAAGGACTCAAAACTCTTTGTAGGGTTGGGGCTCCCTGGATGGGACACATCTTCCGCTGTTAGCTTCGCTGGAATGTTTAATGGCGCTAGTGAGTTTAACCAAGACCTTTCCGCTTGGAATATATCTAGCCTGACTGGAGCTGCTAATATGCTTACAGGCACTAATATCAGCCAAGAAAACTACGAAAGATTATTGATTGGGTGGGAATCGCAAGCTCCTTCTATTCAGAACGGAGTAACCTTAAGCGATGTTCCTGCATTATATGGAAACGGTAAAGCTAAGGCGGCTCGTGCCAATTTAATAAACAACTATAGCTGGACTATTAATGACAATGGCGCGGGGGCCCTCCCTCCACCCGCCTTTGAATTTCAAGTAGATACGTCTTTAACAGAGACTGGTAGTACTGCAAACAATCAGTACCGATTGCCTTTAATGTCAACGGGGACATATAACTTTTATGTAAGCTGGGGCGACGGAACGGTAGGTGACCAAATCACTAGCTGGAATCAATCAGAAGCCACCCATACATACGCTACATCAGGCACGTATTTTATTCAGATTTTAGCGATTGCCGACCCATTTATAGGTGGCAATCCTATTGTAGACCATATTAGCTGGGCCTCACAGGACGGCACTACGTTAAGCACCTCTAATGATAGGCTTAAGGTTACAAGTATATCTAAGTGGGGTCCTGCCAATATATACCTCAATGAATATGTGTTTACTAATTGTCCTAACTTAAACATCACCACAGCCGCCTTGCCTAATTTCGGCAGTAAGGCATTGAGGACTGAGGCGTTTAGCGGCTGCACTGCCCTTAGCGGTAACATTAGTGGATGGGGAACTTCATCCTCTCCAATTACAGGCGACGCGAGTTTGTTCTATAAGAACGGTGGTCAAAACCCGAATGTAAACTTTGTCGCTCAACCGACAGGAAGCCTTTTCACTGCGTTCCTTTCAGCCACGAATTTCAATAGCTCATTAAGCAACTGGAACACATCCTCAATTACATCTATCAGCAGGGCGTTCGATGGGGCCACTTCATTTAATCAGAATATCAGCACTTGGAATACAGCTAGTGTAACAGATATGTCAGGTGCATTTAATGGTGCTACCGCCTTTGACCAAAACCTGGCTAACTGGGTTGTTCGTAATGTAGCAAACGCCTCTAATATGTTTACCAGCAGTGGCATCAGTGCCGCTAACTGGGACGCTTTGCTTATCGGCTGGGCAGCACAGGGGCTAGGCGCAGGAAGTCTACAGACTAACGTAACGCTATCTGACATCAACCAGTACCACGGTACTGTTGACTCGGCTGCTATAGCGGCGTACAATAAATTAACTGCTGCTCCATATAACTGGAGTATCGTTGACTTAGGAGAACTCCCTACCTCAGCATTTGAGTTTGATATAGACACTTCTCAAGTTCAAATTCCAGGAAGCACTGCCAACAACCAGTATCGACTGCCTTTGATGTCAACTGGTACGTATAACTTCACGGTAAATTGGGGTGATGGACAATCCAACTCTATTGCTACTTGGAATCAAGCTGACGCTACGCATACGTACGCTACTTCGGGGTTATACAGTATATCTATAACGGGTACTATTGACCACGTAAGCTGGGCCTCACAGGACGGCACTACGTTTACTCAAGCTAACGATAGAAAAAAGATAAAAGATATCACAGATTGGGGCCCTGCCGTCATATATCTCAATGAGATGGTGTTCTTTGATTGCGAGAATATGGACATCACTACTACCGCTGCTCCGACATTTGGCAGCAAGGTGATGAGGGATGACCAGTTTTATGATTGCGAATCATTTACTGGCGATATAAGCGCTTGGGGTACAGTAGCTTCTCCTATTACTGGAGGTGTTAACTCATTTCTTGCTTTCGCATTCAATGCTAATCCAAATGTAAACTTTGTTTATCAAAGGACGTCTAGCAATTTGTTCCGTGCATTTTATTCTGCGACTGTTTTTAATAGCCCCTTAAATAATTGGGATGTAGCGGGTTCTGGAGGGAACTGTACTGAAGCCTTTTATTTGTGCATCACCTTCAATCAAGATATAAGCGGCTGGGATATGTCTGGGGCAACCGCCCTGACTAGAATGTTTATGTCCGCTAGTTCTTTCAACCAAAACATAAGCACTTGGGACGTTTCTGGGGCGGACTCGTTTCGTGAAATGTTCAGAAACGCAGCAGCATTTAATCAACCCATAGGAAGTTGGACTACAACTGCCCTGGACGACTTAGAAGGCACTTTTGATACGGCTACTGTTTTTAATCAAGACCTTTCTAATTGGGATACCTCTAGCGTTACTACTATGCAGTCCACCTTTGAGGACGCTACTGCTTTTAATCAGGACCTCTCTAGCTGGGATGTAAGTAGTCTTTCTACAGCTACTAATATGCTTACCAACTCTGGTATCAGTGCTGAGAACTGGGATAAACTCTTAATTGGTTGGGCGGCACAGGGTACTGGCGCTGGCTCTTTGCAGGCTAACGTGACCCTTTCTAATATCAACCAACTTCACGGTTCGGTTGACTCAGCTGCTACCGCTGCTTACAATAAGCTGGTCGCTGCTCCATACAGCTGGACTATCGTTGACTTAGGTGCTGCTGTGGTAGGCAACCTACTTTTAGACAAGTCATACGGCTCAGGAGCTGAGGCGGCTTACTCGGTCCGTAAGTTGCGCACCGCGTACACAGGGCCTGCTATGAAGGTCCAGGACACCGTAGGAGGCTCTACGCAGGACATCTACTTCGACGCTAACAATAACCTCGACGAGGCGGCCATCGTCTCTTATGGAGGCTCTAACGATGTTTTTGTAGAGACCTGGTACGACCAGAGTGGTAACGGGAACGATTCGGAGCAGCCTAGCTCAGGGTTACGTCCTAAGATTTACGACGGAACGAGTGGGGCGATAGTAAAAAGAAAAGGAAGGGCTGCTTTAAATACCACGTCTTCGGCAGAGTTTTTAGAATTTTCATCTCAAACTTACGCGGCTGATTTTTGTCTTATTAATCTACAAACGTTAGCTTCAACAAATTTTGCATACGGCGGGCCTTCAGGAAATTTTGCGGGATATTATAGGGTAGCCAATGGTTTAAGATGGCGTTTTTCGGGTTACACTTGCGATGCTGCGGCAGCAAACCAAATAATTACAAATCAATATGTTGGTTTAGTTAATAGAGTTGGAACAAATGTAAACGCTTCATTCAATGGCGCACCGCTTACCGTATCGGGTGGAACACAAGGGAGTATGGTTTTAACTACGATTATGAGAGGCAGCGGAAGTGCCAGCGCGTATGTTGGAGACACTCAAGAACTGATATTCTACAATGATGATAAAAGCACTTCAGACCAAGCAAGTATAAACTCGAACATCGGCGACTACTTCACCCAAAACACGCCACTGCTCGACACGTACAGCGGTGCAGCGGCTGCGTATTCCTTGAGGCTTTTGGACTCAACGTATACAGGCTTTGCTATTAAGGTGCAGGACCGTGTGGGCGGAGCGACGCAAAACATTGGGTTCAATGTATTTGGAGAGCTGGATACGGTAGCTCTGGCCCAGTACGGAGGTAGCAATGATGTTTACGTGGAGACCTGGTACGACCAGAGCGGAAATAGTAACGATGCTACTCAAACTTCGTCAAGTGCTCGTCCAAAGATTTACGACGGGGCAACGCAGACGGTTGTAGTGGAAAACGGGAAGGCGGCTCTCGACGATGGTTATTTTGCTATATCAAACGCACCAATAACCGCCTCGCCTATTTCATTGGCAATGGTTGCAGTACATACAAACGCAACCAATAAAAATATGTGGAACGCAAACGAGCAAGGCACAAATACGAATTATTTTTATACACGCTCGGACGCTAACAACACGTTTGACGCTGCTATTTATGGCTCTGGGCTTGTACGTTCCCGCGCTTCTGTAAATGCTGGACAATTTTTAGGTTTTGCAGAATTCTTAGTCAGCGGCTCTAATGTTACCGCACAAGCATACGCTGACGGAGTTGCCGCGAGTAGCGTAAG
>Ga0209535_1001546_pt1 | contig 15593 bp, 29 predicted proteins | sample LinPmetageLP28_FD_184041 | JGI IMG/M metagenome (GOLD analysis project Ga0209535, IMG submission 184041) | Marine viral communities from the Pacific Ocean - LP-28 (SPAdes) (version 2) | ecosystem: Environmental > Aquatic > Marine > Oceanic | place: Pacific Ocean | collected 2009-08-22 | reverse complement strand
CGAATATTGCTTAGATAGAGGTTGGCAATTTTTAGTTTTAACAGAAAACGACTTAGGATTAGGAAGTTAGAATAAATAATGATAGATATATTTAAAAAACTAAAGCAAGAAGTTGGTGGTGAAAAAAAATCTGTTACATGGTATCAAACAAAGATAAAAAAACTTGGAGCTATCAATACACCTCAGTTGTTAAAAAAGGGTGACTTAAAAACAAGAATAATACCAGGTTACATGTATTTGTATGCTTATAATCCAAAAACTAGAAGTGAATTACCTTTTTATGACATTTATCCATTAGTGTTTCCTTTTAGAAGAACTAACAATGGATTCTATGGAATTAATTTACATTACATGCCATATGGAATTAGGATGAGAGTAATTCAATTGTTAATGATGTATGCTTCAAATAAAAAAATGGATGAAATGACAAAAATTAGATTTACATATAGAACATTAGAAAGTGCTTCAAGATTGAAACCCGCAAAGGCTTCTATAAAACATTATTTAAACGAACAAGTACGTTCACGATTTTTAAAAATACCTTCTTCAGAATGGATCATTGCTTCACAATTACCTGTACAAAGATTTAGAAAGGTAAGAATGGAACAAGTCTGGAGAGAAACTAGAAGAAAGACACTATAATGGCGTTAGGACAAGCACACTTTAGATTATCAGATTTCAAACGACAGGTTCTTGGTAAAGGTTTAGCGAGAACAAATAGATTTGAAGTAATAATTACATCCCCAAAAAAGATAACTAGAACGCCTCAAATTGCTTTTAGAGGAGCAATAGTAGGAGGGGAGCGTACTGGTTTTTCTAATATTCCTTCTAACAAAATTTCACTTTTATGTGAACAGGCATCCTTTCCACTTCTCAATATAAACACTAAACCTTATAGAATTTATGGTCCTGCATATCCTAGACCAGTTGTGTCAGAATACGGAGGAGATGGTACAGCAATGACGTTTCATGTAGATAGAGAGATGCAAGTAAAACAATTTTTTGACGGCTGGATGCAAATAGTGATTGATAAAGACAATTATCATGTATCGTTTCAAGAAGACTATGTTGTTGATATTGAAGTATTTCAACTTGACGAAGCAATGAACAGAACGTATGGTATCAGATTAATTGATTCTTTTCCTAGAAGTATGAATTTGATGGAACTTAATCATGCTGCTCAAAGTCAAACACATAGATTAATTGTTTTATTTGCTTACAGAAAATGGGAAAGTATTCAAGGTGTTCCAGGTGGTTTTGGTAGAACAACATATAATGATCCAGAAATTACCCAACCAAGAATAAACAATCAAATTCTAAGTAATGGATCTGAAAGATATTTCAACAGCTTTCCAAGAGACGGTGCTAATCCGTTTGAAGAAGGTTCCTTTGACCCTCGGACATTTAGAAATTCTGCATTTTCAAATTTATAATATGGAGTAAATTATGGCTTTACCGGTTTTAAATACACCAACATACACTTTAGAAGTACCTTCTACAGGAGAATCAATATTATTTAGACCCTTTCTTGTTAAAGAGCATAAAATATTAATGACACTTACTGATGCTGATGCAAAAGAAGTTAGTAGAGTAGTTTCACAATTAATTAGTGTATGTACATTTGGTAAGTTAGATCTTACTAAATTACCAAGTTTTGATTTAGAATATATTTTTATAAATTTAAGAGCTAAATCAATCGGAGAGTTGATACCAATTACATTAACTTGCACGGAATGCGATAACAAAATAAAAACAGAAATAGATTTGAATAATGTTATTGTAGAAAAAAATGATCAATTAAATTCAAAAATACAACTCAGAGATAATGTAGGATTAACTTTAAGATATCCTAAATTTGATGAGATAGTGAATTTAGCAGACAATTTAGATAAAACAGCAATATTTAATATGGTGGCAAAATGTATTGATACTATATTTACAGAAACAGAATTATATGATAGTAAGAACTTCACACTAAAGGAAGCAGAAGAATTTTTATTACAACTTACTAAAACTGAATTTGAACAGCTAGAACAGTTCTTTGTAGATATACCAAAAGTTAAAACGCACGTAGAAGCAATATGTGATAAATGTGAAAAAGTTAATAACTCTAGTTTACAAGGGCTTCAAAATTTTTTCGTATAACTCTTTCTCATGATGATTTGATAAGTTACTATAAGTTAAATTTTCAATTAATGCAGCATCATAAATACTCGCTACAGGAATTAGAAAATATGCTACCATGGGAAAGAGAAATCTACATAAGTTTATTAATTAATTACATTCAAGAAGAAAACGAGAAAATAAATATGCAAAATAAACAAAGAAGTGCCCAATAATGTTACCAATTTTACTTGGTGGTCTTGCAAAATCAGCAGGTAGCTCTGTGGCTAAAAGCGCTCTTAGTGGTATTGGTAAAGCTCTAGTTCCAGGTAGCGATCCTGATGAAAAGAAAAAAGATTCAGAAGTTCCTAAGGAAGAAACTACCACCACAACTACCACCACAGGTGATAAAATTGCAGATTCTGTTTCATCACAACGCAATAAAGAAGATGATACAAAAAGAGATATATCTAAATCTTTATTTGAACCATCGGAAAATATAGAGAAAGACGCTTCAGTTGCTGCTATAACACCTGTTGGTGATAATAATGATATACTACAAGAGATATCTTCAACATTAACAGAGATGTTAGCCTTACAAAAAGATGTGTCTGAACCAGATTCTGCTGATTTGAGAGAAAAGTTTACGGGTCGATTTGAAGAAAAAGAAGATACAGTTGGTAAAAAGTTAGCTGGATCAACTAATAAAACAACAACTACAACAGAAAAAGAAAAATCAAAAGGTGGTATGGGATTGGGTATGATGGCTGCTTTAGGAATAGGTGGTATTGGCGCCCTTGGTTTCGATGGGTTCAAGGATACAGAAGGAAGTATGAGCGACAAAATAGCTGGAGGATTAGGTGGGGCTGCTGAAAGATTATCATTTGGAATGTTAGATGGAAAAGAAATAACTGCAAAAATTCAAGCATTTTTTAAAGCAGTAACAGAAGGATTCAATAAGGGATTACAGTTTCTACAAGATATGTTTGGTGTAAAACTAATTGATGAAGGGGAGGGAAACATCTTTGAAAAATTAGGAGCAGGTATCAAAAACTCCATACAAGCTGCATATACAGCTATTACTGAATCTGAAATATACAAAAATTTAAAAGAAATGTTTACAGGTATAATTGATCTTGATGCTGATGCAACAAAAAGTGGTTTTAATAAATTGAAAAAAAGTATTATGGATGGATTTGAATCAATGATGGATTCTTTAGTTGGTGCTATTTTTGGTAGTGTAGCTAAAATAACAATCCCAAACAGCACGACAATGGATGTATTAGGATTAGGTGGTAGAAGTTTGGGTAATATAATGGGAGCTGATACCGTTGTAACAAGACAAGATCAAGCTCAAGTAAAAATAGATAAAGCACAAGAAGAGTATACTAAGTATAAAGATGAAGTTAGTTTCGGGGGAAGACTTCTTGATTACAAAACCGATAATCGATTAAGCTCAAATTTAGCTAAAGCTAAACAAAGTTATAGTGAATTAGAGGAAAGTGGTAAAGGAAGGGAAAAAATAACTCCGTTTGAAAAAGAAATGGGAAAGGGTACACTTCCAGATTTAATACCAGATAGTTCAAGTTCTGACATTTCAAAAATAAAAGTAGTAAGAAGTTTTGAGGCACAAAAATTTGGAGAAAAAGGATTCAACCTTGCAAAACCTGAAAATGCAAGTAATCAATCTCAACCTCCTGTTAATATAAGCACACAAAATACGAATATCAACAAGGGTACAACTTTAGCAGTTGCTAAATCAGGACCTAGATTAAATAATACAGATACAGCTTTTTTAAACTCCGTAATGAAAACAATGCCTGGATAAATTTATAAAAAAAGGGCCTTTCGGCCCTTTCTTAGTCTTCGTTAGCTAACTTAGCAAAATAACTCAGCGATTCATCCTCATCTTTAGATGTATCCACTTCCTTTACTGGTTGTGGTGCAGGTCTCGATCTTTCTTGTAGATCAATTTCTTCAGCACGCTTCATAGTTGAACCAGAACCAGAAAGAACCATTTCTAACTTTTGCTTCAATTCATCATAGCTCTTAAAGTTCTTAGGATCTAAAAATTCAGTTAAAGAATATTCATTGTTCCAAATACTCTCTAGCTCATCATCATTATCAAGCATATTAGAGATAGAACCAAATTCAGACTTATCGTAATTACGATATCCAGCTACATTACGAATCTTTAACTTAAAGTCAGCGCCTTTCCAAAAATCAAATGGATTTACTTTATCTTCATCTTCAAACTGAGGCTGCATAACATCTTTAATCTTGTCAAAGATCTTCTTACCAAACTTATACAAAAATGTCTTACCTTCATTCTCTGGATGGTTAGGATCTGTAACAACATATATGTTTGCAATGTAAACCAGCTTACGTTTCTGCTTACGAGCAATATCTTTATTCTCGTCTTTACCTGAATTCCATAGTTCGGTATTCAGTTCTGAAACAGGATCAGGTTTATTAAGAGTAGTAAGTGAATTCTCTATGTACCACTTACCTGTAGGACCTTGAAAGCCATGGCTCCATGTTCTAACCCATGGTAAATCTTCACCCTTAGGAGGAGGAAGGAATCTAATAACAGCATAACCATTACCAGCCTTATCTACTTCAGGTTGCCAAAATCTTTCATCTTTATTACCACCTTGTTTAGGTGTTTCAATCTTTTCTACTTCTTTCATAAGGGAATCAAAATTACCACGATTCTTCTTGAGGGCACTAAAATCTAAAGCCATATGTATTCTCCGTATATTATTGTATTAATAGTATTAATGTATTATAGTATGTACTTCACAAATTTACAACGTCACTTCTTCTCTACTTCAATTGCTATGTAAGGCCATTTTGTAATTCTTCTTGTAATTTCAGATTGATTTCTAGCTAATCTAATTAGATATCTTTGTGTTTCTCTTATTTGTTCCGATAGTTGCATATTATCATTTTGAGTTATAGCTAATTGCTTTTCCATCTCAAGTATCCTACCAAGCACTATGTCCAATTCTTCTTCTAAGGGCACTTGCATATTTCTCCTTATCTACTTTTAAAAATGGAGTATATTTCTTAATAATTCTCGACACATCTGGCCATAAAATATCTTCATTTAACTTATTATCTAGCATAATAGTAAAATTGTCAATGACATTCAAAATGACCAATGTTTCAATTGATATGTCTTTTTTCAAATACTTTTTAAGTATTATCGGGTGTCCATTATTTATGGTAAATAAATCATTGTAAGACAAATTTTCCTTTTCCATAATAAACTGTAATCTATCTATTTCTTTTTCAAATGTATATTTTATAGCTTCAATTCTTCTTTTCCAATCTAAGTAATTACTTTTTGCTTCGCTATCAAATACACCACCCCATCTATCACCAGATACAAAGTTAGCTACCAAGAAATCAACTACTTCCTTTTCACTATAAGTATCTGCTATCTTTCTTATATTAAGCAAATCATTCCTTTTGAAAAAGGATTGTTTAGTTGCTCTCACTCTTCCTTGTTGCTTTATTACATCATACTTATCTGTAGTAAAATGTAATTTAAGAGCTAAGTAAGATTTGTATACATCAAATGCTTCCATACATATCATATCGGTAGTTTGCCTTTAGGCTTCATCATGTTAGAATCTTCTGCTTCAATTTGTATCTTTTGTTTTAAAGAGGGTGTAATCAAACCACCTATGTTATCTATATCTACATCATTAATTGTACAGTAATCTATAACTGCGTCCATGTACCCAATCTTTTCAATGGATACTCTTTGTTCAATAAAAAGTGAAAACTCTGTTGGAGATCTAAATCTTTTTGTAATTAAAATACTATCATTAAAGTCTGGCATTATAATATTCCATAAGTACGTAACATAATTAAAGTAGTACTTGTAGCTATTGTACTTATTGCTATTGTGTGAATAATCTGACAAATTTTATCGCGCATACTTACCTAATATAATTTTTATTCAAAACATCTTCGAGTATAACTACATGTTCTCTATTCTTTAAATGTTGTTCTTGAATATCATCTTTTGATTGACCGTGATAATCTACAGCATGATGATTCTTTATCATCATTTCATCTAACCTTTGATTGTCATATTCAGGCAATACAAATACACCTAAGATTCTTCCATACTTTCCAACACCATCTTTCATTGTTCTTAATGTTTGTGTAGAATCTAAAGGCATAGTATCTTGCACAAACTTTTTTGAAGCAAGACCATATTTTTTTTCTTCTTTATCACTTGTTCTTGATTCAGGAGCATCTATTCCATATAGACGTACTCTTTCGTTTCTCATCCATACACCAAAGCCAAGGTCAATATCAACATCAACTGTATCACCATCAACTACTCTAACTATTTTACAATTATATTCGTACATACGTTTCCTTTACTAACAATGATAACTTCTGCGATATTCTTCTCTTAACTCTTTAAATTGACCAATCCAATCATCCCTTTTTTCTTCGAATATAATACAATCATCATGTGCAACTGTCATAATAATAACTAAATTAGAAACCGGTACTTTTGTTATCTCTTCAAAGGCAACTGCATAAGCAGAACACTGCATAAAATATCCATGTATATGTTCTCTCTTTTTAACTTTAGATGAAGTCTTAAAATCTATTACAGATAACTTACCATTATATTCTGCTATACAATCAACTGTTCCTGCTACCTGTAAATGATCTGAATATAATTTATTCTCTAAAGCATGTATCTGATTTATGCTGTCCAGGTGTGGCCTGATCGATTCCCACATTTCAAGATCAAAATTTGTTTCGTCGAAGTCAATGTTGGAGAGATACTTTTCACATAATGTGTGTATCCTGGTTCCTCTTTTTGAGGCTGTTGTAGAAATTCTTGCGGCTTCTTTTTTTCCAACTCGTTCTCGCCATTTCTTGATAGCCTCTTTTGCCAAAAGCCCTGTAACCGTTGTGACCGAAGGATAGGATTCACCACTCGGAGTTTGATATACTCTGATACCTTGATCGTTTGTAATTCTCTTGATTCTGGGAAATTCATGATGTACTCTCTCAAACATTATATATTATTCTTTTTTTGTGTTACTCTTCCACTTGTAAAACAATTCGTAAGACTCCTGCCTATTCAAACTTTTAAATATTTTTCTTAACAAATGAGGACCATCTATTGAGTGATCAGAATTGGTTTGATTCTCTAAATGTGTACGCCACTTTTCTAAATAATTTTGTGTTGCATCAATCATCTCATTATTATACATTACTTTATTAATCCTAACTTATAAACAGTTTTACCATTTTCTTTTAAAGCTGTCATTACTTTTTTATCATTATCATCAGCATTATATGATACATGAACCCAGCCAGAGTCACCAACACCTGGTGTATAAAATTCAAGTATAAGCTGACGGAACTCGCAATTATCCTCAATCCATTGTGCAATAACACCATTATCTACGCCAGCTATTTCTATATCTGCAGCCATTCCTTTGCAATGATCAGAAGTTCCTGACCCACCAATAGCTTTATTAAGCTCACTACTTCTAAAACCAGAATTAATACTGACAGGTTTACCAAAATGTTCTCTTACCGGTTGTAACACATATTCACATAATATTCTTAGATTATCTATTTCGTTATTTGAAGGTTCATTACTGATACCACGACGAAGAGCTGTTTGGCTCTTCGTCATTTCGTTAAGTGCAAAATTATTAGTGAGTTTCATACATATCCTCGTAGCAGTTTCTAGCAACAATATATTGTTTGACTAATTTTGATCTGACTATGTCTTCATTATAAAACTCTACAGACTTTGTATGTGGCATCATATCTGCAATCACCATAAATTTTTTCAAACCTGATTGTTCGTGTTTCTTATATAGGTCAGTTTGTCTAAAATCACCACAAAATATAATTTTTGATTTTTGACCAACCCTAGTAATAATGCTATTCAATTCCATATCAGTCATGTTCTGACATTCATCAACTATAATAATTGAATCATCTAATGTAATACCTCTTACATATGATGTACTCATAAAACATATGTTGTGTTGCTCAGATAATCTTTGGTAAGCATCTTTTTTACCAAAAAGATTTTCACATATTTCTGAATACGGTCTTTCATAAACAGCAGTTTTTTCTTGCTCATCTCCTGGCAAATGTCCTATGTCTCTTGATGGCACAGCAGATCTTACTAACACAACCTTTTGATTAGTTTTTCCCCTTGAGAGTACTTCTTCTAACGCCTTATAAAGAGCAATATAAGTTTTACCTGTTCCTGCAACACCGTGCAGTATAATAAAATTTGTCTCTTTATACAATTGAAAGAACTTTTGTTGATTTTCAGTCAATGGCTCAATTTGGTATAAATCATCTATCTTTATTTTTAATTTATTATTAACAACAGATAGATTAGTTGGTTGAGATACTGTTTGTGTTTGAAGAGCACGCTTTCTAGCCATGTATACCTCTTTTCGTTTGGTTAGAGTTATCACCAAATCATAATCAAATATTCCTTATTCCGTTTTTAGATCGGGATAATTTTTGTCCAAGTGTACTTCGTACGCCGTTTTGGCTATGTATCTTGGATAGTACTTCTTTAAAACCATTGTCAGTTGTTTTTAAACCCAAACGAACAGGATCACCTATAGGTATTGACGTATAGGCACATGTTTGTTCGAGTTGGGGATTATCTTCTATAAACTTATCACGTTTAGATATTTGTAAAAACTTATCGACAACTTCACCGGTTTCTTTATGTCTGAAAGTATATGTTGGCATAATTTTATTTATTAAATTAGAGTTTGTGGTTCATAGGTTTGGAAAGAAATCTTTTTATTTGTAAGCTCTTCTGATACTTTTTTCTTAGCATTATCTACATCAGAGATAGAATTATATACTCCAACAAATTTAGCATTCTTTTCTCTACCTTTACTATCAGATTCCTTGTATTCCAAAACGTATATTTGTTTATTATTAAAGACCATATAACGCATGCTCCACATTACCAGTTGTTTCATATATATTCACAAGATTAGTTTCTGTTGCTCCAGAATCAATTTGATTATATGCAGGTAAATTTTCTTCATAATCATAATTAAATTGAACTAGGTTGTGATCAGTATCATCTGGTATGTATGGAAAGTCAGGATGAGGTACTCTATTGTCATCAGAATATAAATCATCTTCATACATATTATCTTTAACAATATCTAAATAACCTTCATCTAAAAAACCAATACTTTTCATAAAAACGCTAACTTCGGACATAAAATTTGTATCATCTTCAGCTTTAAATTCATATGTCATTTTAGTATCATCTAAAGTATTTTCTTGTATTATTGTGTAACGGTACGTCATTAACTTCTCCTCATGGTAGCAAGATCCACAGCGTGATCAGGGTCAAAAATGGGAATGGGATTAGACTTGTGAAGAGTACCAATACCAAGCATATTCTTGCCGGTATAGGTATCTTTCTCTTTTTTAACACAGACATCAAATTGACTATCTGAGTTGAGGCTGGGTATACTTTTAGTTTGTCTTCTAAAAGGTTCAGCAATCTTGAGGGTGCCCTGTAAATGGGCTGGAGTAATCTTTCTCTTAGAATAGGGATTAATTCCTTTTTTATAACTTTCTTTTGACTTACCCAAATTCAAAACTCTCATAATATATCTCCATAATAAATTTTATTATACCTCTTCTATAATTGTTTCAGAAGCTGACTTTGGTGGTCTGCCTCTGCCTCTTAGTTTGCGAGCTGCATTTGCAACTTGTTCTGTCATTGGTACTTTTGGTTCGGGCCAAAAGAAAAGACCAGGGAAGGTAATTCTAATTAATTTTTCTGTAATAGCAGGGAACATTTCATGTAATGTTTTATCTTTCACAGCACAAAGTAAATCAGCCTCAGTATGATGTAAAGCCTCAAGTAATGTTATAAATTGCATTTCTCTTTTGTTTTGAGCCATAGCTTGATTGGGATCAACATAAATGTACAAAGTTCTAAGTTCTTTCATTAAAGTAGTTTGTTGATATCCCATAGGCACATTTGGATCTTTTTTATATGGAGGAATCCCTGCAGGAATTAACCATTTGGCTGTTGGATTAAAGTTCACAGTTAGCATTTGCAGTACTAATTCATTTTTATATTGCCGTAACAGATTCATACGATCTGTATCGTCCTTTTGCTTTTGGACCATTAAAAAAAGTTCGGAGAGTAGTAAGTTCATTAAAATTCCTCAATAAGTTCTAACATATTTTTCATTTTATGTTCGTTAAAATAATCTATAAGCATACTTTTATCTTTTATAGACTGCATTTTGAAAGTATTTATAATATTGCTTTCAATATCTTCTGGTATTCTTGAAAGATCAATCATAGTCTGATTTCTTTCAAAGTTTGTTACGAATGTTGGGTCTTGAGGCATTTCTTTAGGATCAGCTAACCATAACGCTAGCTTTTTAGATTGTATAGGACGCTGTCTTTTGCCCTCCACAATCGATTCATCACCAGTAAGTACATTTGGAACTCCGTCGCCTCTATCACCTCTTATAATGTGTTCTAAGAGTGTTTCTTTAGGATCGTTTTTACATTTAACATACTTTTGTTGTACTGGTGAGTATTGTTTAACATTTGGATATTTTTGCAATTGCATAAAGTCATGATCCCCTGATATTATCAAGACAGGATCTTGTGTCTTTTGTGTTTCCTTACACAACGTAGCTATAATATCATCTGCTTCAGCACCTTCGACTTCAACTAACTTATATGGGAAAAATTCTTTAAGTTCTGCCTTAAGTATATTAATTGTATCAAAGATAATATTCCAATCGTAGCCAGAGTTATCTCTAACTTTTTTACGATTAGCTTTATAGTATGGAAATACTTCTTTTCTCCAATATTTCCTACTATCACATGCAATAACTAAATCACCAAAATCACCACTGTATTTTTTATGATAACTTCTTATGGCATTTATAACCATATGACGAATTAGGTTTACTTCGAGTTTGGCTTCTGTATCTCCATTTAGCTCAGCCATCAAGCTGGATATAATGGTTTGAGAATAGTCTATAATAATCACGTTAGTTCCAATAAAAATTTTTACCAGTTAATTATACAACAATACTTTATAAAATGCAAATGTTACTTGCTGTTAAAAAACCTATCTATAATTTCTTTTGGTAAAACAGATATATCATTTTTATCAATTGATACTTTAGACTTATCAATCGATTGTTTAGGTATTGATCTTGTCTTTCTTCTTTTATTAGAAACAGAAACTATTTTCATTTCTCTATTAGCTGCTATCAGTAGTATTATTGCCAAAGGATCGAATACAAGAACTATGATTATAATAACAGCTCTTACAGCCTTCTCTACTAACTTTTTATCTGCTTCACCATACAAAAATTCAGCTATGTATTTTATAGGTCCTACTTCAGCTTCAATTTTAATCTGTTGTTTGCTAAGAATAAGATTTTCTTGTTGATAACCAGATACTTTATCTTGAGCTTTGTCTATTATAGTGTTGAGATTATCTCTCTCTTTTTTCTGACTTTCGCGAACAGCTATTGCACCTTCTGGACCTCTTACTCTATCAAAGTCCATTAATGTTTGTACTGTTTGATCTAGCTGACTTATTACAAGATCAGCATCTTTTATTCTTTTTATTTCTCTTTGTATTTTATTTTCTAATAAACCAATTTGTAGGCTATTATCACCAGCTATTGTTGTTTGCTCAATATGAGCCTTTGAAAGGAATCCAAATATTCCCATTGAAGTTATGAAAGATAGAACTAACACTGCTATGGCAAAATAATACTTCATAACTACAGGAGCATTTTTCCAGTTACGATAACACCAAGAGGCAGCTACAAGTTTACATATCTCTAAACTTATACCCATTATAACAATAGGTATTTCTGCTGCTGGAAATATTGATATCAATCCTACAATTGAATAAAACGCAGCAACACCCGACAACAAAAAAGCCGATAAGAAAAGTATAGCAATAAAGATCATAATTTATTTAAATGTGTCCGATTCACCTTGACCATGATCCAACTATTATACCATTCTTCTTTATTTTCCAATACGTGTCTTTCGAATTGCTCTCTTGCTTCAAGATAATTTGTTACTCCTTTAGATTTACATAAATGTAGTATTTCTCTTGTAAATTTTTCCTCACCTAACAAACTTATATCTTTTTTTAATTCGTCATTCGAACCCCAATACTTTTTCCAATCAGATTCTACTGTTACACGTTTTTTCTTCTTATTGACTTGCTTTCTCTTAAGAGACCAAAAAAACTTCTTGCCGATATATTTTCTCTGATTGGTAAGGTTAGTAATAACATAAACAAACCCATAATTATCACCCGGTTCTTCAATTGCAACTCCATTACATCTCCACTGTTGGGAATCCACCTAGTTCATCCTGTTCTTCGTCATCCTCTTCCTTGTTAATTTGTGCACCACAAAAAGGACAGAAATGGACTTCGTAATAATCTTCGTCCATTTCATGTCTCAATCTGAAATCACCATCACACACATCACAAATAAAATGTTTCATTAAGCAGCCTTGCCCCAAACCTTATCCCAACCTCCTGACAAAGAACCCTTTGCATAATCTGTAGCTCTGTTTTCAAAAAAGTTAGTATGTGTTGGTGCATTAATCATTTCTTCAACCCAAGGTAAAGGATTAGTCTTTCTTTTATATATACCTCTCATACCCATACTAATTAATCTTCTATCAGCTATGTATCTTATATACTCTTTAACTTCATCAGCTGTAAGACCCTGAATAGCCCCTGTATCAAATGATAAATCAATAAACTTATCTTCAAGTTCAACCATTTTTTCTGCAATAGTATAAATTTTACCTTTAAGATCATCATTCCATATTTCATTGTTTTCTTCAACATATGATCTAAATAATTTAATCATACCTTCAGTATGTTGTGTTTCATCAACAATAGACCAAGTTACTATTTGACCCATTCCTTTCATTTTTCCATGTCTTGGAAAGTTTAACAACATAATAAATGATGAAAAGAGTTGCATACCTTCTGTAAATGCACTGAAAGCAGCAATATGCGCAGCTGTGGATTCTACTGTTCCATTCTTAGCTGATAAAGACATAATATAATCATGTTTATCTTTCATCTCTTCATATTCTGCAAATTCAGAATACGTTGACTCTGGCATTCCTAGAGTTTCAATCAAATGTGAATATGCAGCTATGTGTAATGCTTCTCTTGCAGCAAATCCTAATAACATCATTCTTACTTCTGGTTGTGGAAAATGTGGAATGTAATTTTGTACATACCCTCCAGCAACATCAATATCACCTTGTGTAAAAAATCTAAAAATATTAGTTAAAAAATGTTTTTCTGAATCAGTTAATTTTTTCTTCCAGTCTTTTACATCCTCTAACATTGGTACTTCTGTATGTAACCAATGTGATTGCTCATGCTTCAACCATTTATCATAAGCCCATGGGTAGTTAAATGGTTTGAAATATTGTCTCTCGTCTTTTAGCATTTATTGTCCTTAATCGTTTATTTTACATTCTTCTTCTGTTGCTTCTAATCCTTGTCTTCTGTTATAAAACCAAACATAACTTGAAACTATGGTACCTTCATATGTTTCCATACATTTCTTACCCCACGAAATCCAATCAGCTGGAGGATGGTTTTTAACTGCACATCCCGATAATAATAATAAAAATGCTACAACAATAATTTTAAGTTTCATTTAATTTTTCCTAATTTAATTTTTCTATGTTAACTTCAATTTGATTGGATTTATTTTTATAATTCTCAACAGCAGCCTTAATTGCATCTTCGGCTAATATTGAACAATGTATTTTTACAGGAGGTAATGCAAGTTCAGTCGCTATCTCGGCATTTTTAATTTCAACAGCTTCATCAACAGTTCTTCCTTTCACCCATTCTGTAACTAAACTACTGCTAGCAATTGCGCTACCACATCCATATGTTTTAAACTTAGCATCAGTAATGATACCATCTTCTACTTTAATTTGTAATTTCATTACATCACCACAAGCAGGAGCTCCAACCATCCCTGTTCCAACATTTGGATTAGTTTTGTCCATTGATCCAACATTTCTTGGATTTTCGTAATGATCTAGTACTTTGCTTGAATATGCCATTTGTCTAATAGATACTTTCTATGTTTTTGTGCTTGAATGTCTGTAGTGAATGGACCACCTAGAACAGTAATATATCCTACAACCCAATATCCTGATTTAGTCTTTATTATTTCCATTCAAAACCGCTAATTGATTTAATGAAACTATCAAATTATAAGTGTCTTTCCATGATCCAACGGGATAACTTTTGTAAGCCTTTAATGATAAACTATAATCGTTTCCATCTTTATCCATTCTATCCCCAAAAAAATGGATTACATCATTGTCGTTAAAATCATTGACTATCTGTGATTTATCTTTTCCTACTGGATGTATATCAACACCAGTTTCACCACCTGCGCTTGATGTTATATTACAAAATACAACATTAAAATCTTTAACAATATTATCTCTTTCATTTGTTTCGTTATCATATTTAACATATTCTTGTCTTTGAGTATGTGTTGCATTTCTACCAACTATACTAAAGTTACATAGACCAGTTCTTTGTTCAATATGCAAACCTGTTTTAACTGGATATGGATTATTATCTAGTCTATCCTCTAACCACATTCGTGCTTCAAATGGTAGTTTCCATTCACTTCTTTCTATATTCTTACCAGCAGCCCAAACATCACTACCTGAACAATTGTAAACTTTTTCAACTTTTTCAACTATATGCTTACCAAGCTGTTCTTGTGTTTTTTCATAATCACTACCTGTAACTAGGTAAACACTGTAGTTATCTATAAATGTACTAAAAGCAGTTTCCATTTCTGGTAATATTTTTTTTCTGCTTGGTGTTAGTGTACCATCTACATCAAAAACATATCTATGATTCATTTGCTAAACTCACTCTTTCACGTAAATCGGAAGTAGAGAACCTATGGTCCCTTTTGTTAAAATAAAGTTGAATACTTCTTTTTCTACAAAGATCTTTACCTGTAAAATCTTTATTCCTGTACTCAACACCCATAATTCGTATATCAATTTGATACATTGCTAATATGTCTTCAAGATCTTTTTCAGTAGAATACGTAATAATTTCATCTACATGTTTTACCGCTTGAAGTTGAACATATCTTTCTACAATAGTTTGTATTGGTTTATTTTTTTCTTCTCGATCAATAGTTGGATCAATTTGTAATCCGACTATCAAATAATCACACACTGATTTTGCTTCTCTTAACATTTGTACATGACCAGCATGTAATAAATCAAAAGTGCTACATGTAAATCCTACTTTCATAATTAACCCTCACAAGCTGTACATTCATCATTATCTTGTTGAAACGAACTATTAAAATAGCTCATCATTTCTTCATACCCACCAACATATTCTC
>Ga0209535_1001544_pt1 | contig 15633 bp, 18 predicted proteins | sample LinPmetageLP28_FD_184041 | JGI IMG/M metagenome (GOLD analysis project Ga0209535, IMG submission 184041) | Marine viral communities from the Pacific Ocean - LP-28 (SPAdes) (version 2) | ecosystem: Environmental > Aquatic > Marine > Oceanic | place: Pacific Ocean | collected 2009-08-22 | reverse complement strand
GCTATGCGTGATACCTACAAAGAATTATATAAACAACTGCAAGAAAGTATATTTACTAAAATAGCTTCACCTGACTTAAACCTATCAGAAAAAGATAAAGATTTTTTACGCAACGATGTGTTATCAAATTTATTTAAAAAAGAATTAATTGAACCGTACTTTCCTTTAACAAGAGAAGGTGACTATTGGTTAACCTACGAAACAAATGCGGGTGAGTATGTAGTTCAAGCGTTTGAAACCCCTGGCGCGGCTAACAGAATGCGTAGAGACGCGTTGGCAACAAATAAAGTAAAAGAAGAAACCATAGCTCAGTTTAGAAAATTTGAGACTATGACTTTTGACAAAACTCCTTCAAAAGGGTGGGTAGGTCAGACAATAAAAGTATTACAAGATAATAATGTAGAGACTTCTGTACAAAACGAAATAATGCAAATGTTTGTAAGAGCTTTACCCGAATCGTCGTTTGCTAAGTCTATGCAAAGTCGAGGAGATAAGGCAGGTTATATTGAGAATAGTGAACTTGCGTTCCAAACAAAAGCGTACAATCTATCACGGCAAATACAACAAATGCGCTCATCAGATTTATTACGGGATGAGCTTCGTAACTTAGCAGAACAAGTTGAGTTAAAAAACAAAGGAGATGAAAACCAAGATGGCGCTGATAATCTTTTAACTTTAAGGCGCGATGCTAATGAAAAGGGCGATCAAACAAAAATTGATGCTATTGATAAAAAGATAGCAGATTACGAGGAAAAATATGGTAAGCTATTAAGTTCAGAAGACTCTAAAATATTATTAGATGAAATAGAAACAAGAGTTAACTTTGCAATAAACCCTCCTAACAATGTGTATGAAAGAGTTGCACAGAATGCAAACAGGATAGCTTTCTTAGGTACTATCGGATTTAACGTATCGTCTACCATTGTTAATACGGTGCAAATACCTACCGTTGTTTACCCTGCACTCGCAGCAAAGATTGGATTTAAACGAGCAGGGACAAACTTAAAGATTGCAGGCAAGCTCTTTACAGGAGCAGGGTTTGACCATCGCATACCTGCATACGGTACTGATGAGAGTGTGAGGACAGGTTCTCGGTTTGGAATTAATAAGTTTGGAATTAAAACTGGGTATACAAAAGCAATAACAGCCCCATCTATAGACAACTATTTTATAGCAGATGTAGAAGGAAACTTAACACTGCGTGACGACATGAACCTTGATGACAAAGATGTGTACTATGTCAATGCAGCCAATAAAAAATTTACACAAAAACAATTTTTAGAAATGATGCAACCTTTCGTGCAAGAAGTAGCTAATCGTGGACTACTTAACAGGTCATTAATATTTGACACGCTTGGATCAGAAATATCTGGCAAATCTCAAGGTAGCGCAGTTTCACGGCTTTATGATAAACTAACAACTTACTCTGCACTTCCGTTTCATACAACAGAACGAATGAACCGTCAGGTAACACTCGTAGCTTCTTACTTAACTGAGATGGATAGACTTGCTACTAATGCAAACCCCAACAATGACGAGACAAACGCAAAAGGACAACCTATTCTTTCAGAAGCAGAGATAGCAAAAAGAGCTATCAACACGGCTATGTACGATACACAACAAACTAACGGTGGAGCTACACTAACAACTGCTCCGCGTATTGCACAACAGAACTTAGGTCGTGTGGCTATGATGTATAAAACGTTTGGTGTGCAGATGTACTACACTCAAGCAAAGACATTCTTAAAAATGATAGGTATGGAGAAAGATCCTTACCTGAGAAAACAAGCTACAAAACAATTCTGGGCTACTCAAGGTTTTGTTATGGCACTTGCAGGGGTACAGGGAATTACAATGTACGGAATTATAGCAGGTCTGTACAACTTGTTTGTAGATGATGACGAAGAAACATTCGAGACACTAACACGTAAAGCTATTGGAGAAGGTTTCTTTAAAGGTGGGGTCAACGCTACAACAGGATTGCTAGGTGCAGAAGTAGATGTAGCCGCACGTATCGGACTATCTAATCTAATACTTGGTTCTAACCGATACAACTTTGATCCATCTGTAGAAAAAAGCATAGTGCAAGCGTTTGGTGGAGTTGCATGGAGCTATGGTTCTCAGATTGCTAGAGGTGTTGGAGATATATCAGAGGGTGAGTATCAACGTGGTATAGAAAACATTCTACCTGCGGCATTTAGAAATATTGCAAAAACAACAAGGTTTTTCCAAGAAGAAGGTATACGAACACGTAGAGGAGACTTAATCTTTGACGATATGAATTTTGGATTGTATGCGGCACAAGCACTAGGATTTGCACCTGCGGGTTACACACTGAAGCAAGAGATAAGCCAAGACACTAAGAAAATAGATAAGTCGGTAAATGCTACACGTAGTAAATTACTAAAACAATACTACTTAGCTAGACGTACAGGCGATATGGATGGTGTGTATGAAGTCTCAGATAAAATGGACGAGTTTAACAAGAAACATCCTGATGCCAAGATAACTAAAGAGACCATTGATAGGTCGATGAAAACTCACATGCAAACTTCTAAAGACATGGTTGATGGTGTTACCGTAAGTCCCCTCATGCGAAGAGCGTTAGAACAAAACCGAGCTGAATACGACCAAGGCTTTACCTTTTTTTAAAAAAAGACCGCCCGAAGGCGGTCTAGTCTGGGAGGGAGAGTGACAGAAATACATCTGTCTTGTCACCCATATCACACAATTCTCCACATGCGAACCCCTAATTTATTATTTTCTGCACGTACTTGGGTTTCTATCTGCCACCCTTTATCTTTTGCTATTTTCCCCAAGCTATGTAGTGCCGCCTGGGTGTTTATACACAAGATGAACACAGAGGAACCTGTTGTCATACGATCCCAATTAACTATGATACGTACCCCATCAGGGCAAAGATCATTCGTCTTCAGTATTCCCTGTCTTATTCTCATTATCTATGGAACAATCTACTTGTATAACCCATGTTGGGGGTAAGTCTAATTTTGTGCCTTTACTCAATCTTGTCTTCACGGTCTTAGCACCTAATTTAGTTTTAAAATCACTAATCAATGAAGCGTAATTTATCTGTTGTTCACTGCACCAAGACTTCAATGGTTTTGGTATGAGATACACACGTTTCAAATCTGTCTCGTATCGTGCAACAAGTTTAATCCTAGCATTAGCTTCGGGTATCACAAGCTCAGTAACCCCACCTTCCTGTTTGCGTAAGTCATCTGTACTTTTTATCCATAGCACATTGCTCCAATGCTCGTGTATATAATCATTGAGTGTTTCTTCTACTGATATACTCATATCCTCAACTTGACGTTTGTTTTCTTTTAGTCTCTCTATCGCCCACGCAAATATCTTTTTTGTATCATAAGTGATAAGCCCTGCACGTTTTGCTAACATCAGTCCTGTTATAGTAGAAGCAACAAGCACAGACCAGAACCTGTTCTCAGCAGTTAACCCTGCCTTCTTATCGACGGCGGTCTGTACACTTTGAAAAATTCTTTTAACTTCATCCAAATTATTCATAACGTATTGTACATAAACCTCGCCTGCATGACCGTAGTTGTTCTGCAAACAAGTACTAAACACGTCAGTCTCTTCTTTAGTATCAAAATACATCTTCTTAACACGACACTCCATTATTCTTTGTGCCTCTGCCTTTGGCATTGCTTTAATCATGTTTATAGTTTCTATCAAACTTGTATTGCCTGTTGATACAGAAATTAAGCTCCATGCTTCACCCCTGTATCGTTCTGCGTTACTGCTTGCCGCCATACGCCCACGTTGCCTACCACCTGTTAGTTGGTACGCTAGGTTTGAAAGCTCTTTACCTTTAGCGTTTGTAAGCTCATCCATGTAAAGTGGTAAGTTGTGATATATCTCACCTCTGTTCATCTTAGTATTGTAGGTATCTCTCTCATGTATAATGAGATCTTCTGGATTACCCCACACAGATGCCCCTGCCGCCATAGCTGTTGTCTTACCTACTCCTGACCCCCCATGCAGATGTAACCCTGCACAGTTGATTGGCGACATAGTCATAAGAGGAGACCCGAACGACGTGCCTACTACAAATTGATGCAACTCAAACCCATCACGATTATAGAAGTTAATTGTTTCTTTCCAATCCTCTAACGTACCTCTTGGTTCAAACGAGGGGAACAACCCTGCTGTTTGTGTAGAAGGTGGATTAAACTCTATACTGTCTTTACGTATCTCTTTGTTGCCAAGAACAAATCCTTCTAAGTTTTCGTTAGTCCACCCAAACTGTTTGTGTGCTTCATCTGCCACTGTTTGAGATTGTAACTCTGTTACCCATGTTGTTGTATACTGCATTATTTCATCCATCCTTGTTACTGCTATACCTTGCATAGACAGTTGTTTTCTTAATTCTTCTTTTGATGTTACAGAAGTTAATGGAACTGTAAACTCTCTTATACCATCTTTTGGCAAATGAAGTCGCATTACAATAGCTTCCCCAATCTCTGCGTCCCGAACACGTTTAACCACATACAAATCATTCTGGTATATCTGACGATCTTCGTCTTCACCATCTGCGTTCTTTACTCTTATATACACCCCACCACTTACACCTCTAAAATAAGGGGTAGGGTAGTCGGGTATATCTTTGTGGATAGGAGCTTTCTTAATCGAACGACCTAAAGCTAAAGGGTTTGTAATCTTTCCCCAATGTTTACAGGACGTGCATACGTCGGGATTGTATTCATCAAATTTATCACAACCATACGGACCTTTTATTAAATCAGCTTTTCTTTGCGTTGCTTCTTTTGTGTACCCTTCATGGTTTTTAGATATTATGTGCATAGCTTGTTCCGCATCATTGCAGTATTTTACAATGGATATACCTGCTCTCCACAAAGGCTCAACTATACTCTGTTGGTTCATAATAATATTTTTTATTTGTTCGCACCCTGTACCTTCTTTGGTTTTAATTACTATAGTTTTAAAGCTATAGTCAGAGTCCTCTATCATTCCTTTTTTAAATGCACTTATCTCCATATCGTGGTTTCTAGGTACTTGCGTTATACCCCCACCAAGTAGATCAGAGAACTCACTGAAGTCGATAGCATCAGGTAGCCCAGGCACGTATAGACTAACAGCCCTCGACGTGTTGTGCTTATAGTTGTGAGTGTTGGGTACACGTAGTATTCTTGCACTGTCGGCAGTTACAACAGGGTCAGCGTTCAACCCATGTTCCACACATAACTTCTTTAGCCTCGCCGCTACAGGCAACCACTCATCATAAGTTACACTATGCGTCAAAGTCCAATATACATGTATGCCATACCCTGAGTTCATGAGAACAGGTTTAGGTAAGGTTAGCTTCTTACAAAAGGCCCGCAAAGCTTTGTATGCTTCTTCTTGGCTAGGATAATCTTTACCTTCACCACAATCTAAATCAAGATAAAATGAACTAAGGGATTTTACATTGTCCACCTTGCGAGAGTCCGCAGTTTTAAATGTAGCTAATCCAAAGTAAGTCTCGTAACCTTCTGCGTCTAAATTACGAGAAGCGTCTACAACGGCATCTATAGAGTCGTAAAATTTTTGTTTTGTATGTTCTCCCTTGAACCCCAATACAGCATAATAACCACCACTATCTAACACCCTTTCTAAAAATGTTTTTGTTTCCATAATCTCCACCCATGTTTAAAGACACCACGGCTAGGCATTTAAATACCGATTAGCCGTGGTGAGATAATATATTAATGATTAGGATTAGTCATCCTTCGGGGCATCGTCCCAATCATCAATTATATCACCTAGGTCGTCGTTATCATCCTTGGGTGGAGGAGTTGATTTTTTAACAACCTTCTTTGGCTCTTCGATAGTCTCTTCCTCTTCTACCTTTGTATCAAAAGGATTTGACTCATCTTCTATAGTAAAACCATCAACAGTGTCGAAAGGATTTCTATCTTCTAGAGGTACATACTTAACAACTTGCACAGCTCTTAATCTAAGATTAACGCTCTGCTTACCCCCAAAGTCATAAGGGTTAAATGATACAGCAACATTTACAGTGCTACCTGTTGTAAGTAAAAAGTCATCTGGTAACTTCGTACCCTGTGCATCGTACTGTATAGGTTTTTTTGTTATATTATTACTGTACGCACCTTTTAAGTTAGCCTTGTAGGTGTACATGCCATCATCGTCTTTAACAAGTACGGACTTGTCTAGTTTATCTGCCCACTTATCTTTCTTGTTTGCTTGATAAGACTTAGACATAGCCATAAATAAATCCTTTGCAACGGCTTCATTCATTTTAAACTGTATAGAATACTCTGCGCCATCGTCTAATGGGGCGCAAGGCATAGACTTGTTTACCTTACTATCGAAATGATAGGTGGTATTAACTTTAGGCCAAAGAGCCTCTACGTTCTTTATCAGGTATATTTCACTCATAATCGCTTCTCCACTTCCTATTTATATATCTTCGTCTAGATCATTAAGGTCTAGATCGTTTTCGGGTGCTATGCCGAGTCGTTTCGCCAAAGCAATTTGTGCCTGTGATAGTTCTACAGGTTCTTCTTCCCACTCAATGCGTACTCCATCTTCTTCTACGTCTTGCTCTACGTCGTCTTGCTTTGTGGGTTTTTCTTCACTCTCTTGCAAACGTTGCTCCACTAATGCTTCGGAAACAGCGTTTAATTTATACCTATAAGTATTTTCTACTTTTAGATAAGTGTGTTCAGGAATAAGTTTTTTCTTTGTCCAAACACGTATGGTAGAACTAGAAACACCTAAGTGTTTAGCTAGTACTTCTTTAGCCACGAAAGGTTCGTTCATTTTTTCCTCACAGAAATTACTACTTCCTTCTCGGTGTTTAAACCGTCAGGAACTTTAGTTGGGTTATCCGCTAGGTATTCTCTTACATTTTTCTGACTTACACGGTTTTCAAGAAGTTCTGGTATGCTATTTTCTTTTATGAAATTATGCATCTCGCTCCAATCACTTACCCAGTATTTCGTTCTTTCAGATTTAAAGAAAAGACCTTCGACGGTTCTTACGCTTATCTCATTGTTTCTTTCACAATGTTCAAGCATTGCCTGCTTCACACGGTCTAGTTGTCTTGAGAGTTTATCGTCCTCTTCTTTAAACTTTGCGGATAGCAAAGACCGTTCTGCTCGTATTTTTATATAAGTTTTAGTCAACTTATCAGGGGTTATAAATTTTTCACCCATTACTCTCACTCCTGTTATATGTTAGAATAGTACATATAGTTACTAAACCTACGTTAGTCAAGTATTTCTTTATATAAATCGATAAATTTTGCGTGAACGTTGATTCTTTTGTCTAATAACTTGTAAACGTGTTTTTCAGCGGCAGAACCTTGCAGTTGCACTACAGTAGATTTATGTTTCTGTCCTGATCTATGTACTCTGGCATTGGCTTGGTCGTAAGTTTCTAACGAACTCGTAGGTCCCCACCACACCACTGTATTAGCGGCTGTCAACGTGACCCCATGTGCCGCCGCTTGTGGTTGTATAACAAGAACTCTGGGGTTTACGGACTCTTGAAAATCTTTGAAGATACTTGTTCTTCTATGGGCAGGGACATCCCCACGGATAACTTCGGTTGTTATACCTTCGCCTCTCAACTTGTCTGTCAGTATATCAATGACGTGCTTGAAGGGTACAAATATTAATATCTTCTGGCTCGACTCATCAATAACTTCCCGCAAAACTTTATATCGGTGCTTAATATCAAATGCTAGAGTTGAACCCTCGTCTGTATATACAGCCCCTGCGGATATTTGCAGTAGTTTATTAAGGCTCACTGCTGCATTCATGGCGGTAACTTGTTCGCCTGTTATGTCCATAACCATCTTATCTTTGAGTTGTTTGTAGTATTTCTTTTGTTGAGCCGTAAGTTCTACTTCACGTTTGGTAAACACCATCTCTGGTAAATCCAAACACTCTTCTTTCGTAAACCGTATCGCAGGTTGCAACGCTCTGAACACTGCGTCTGTAGCCGTAGGTTTAACTTTCCAAGTAAACTGAGATACCTTGTACATAAGCTGATCTTTAAATGCACCAAAAAACCTTGGCACTCCATTAGGGTTTACGAGTTTTGCAATACCATATGCGTCCGTAGGATTTTGGGCAGCAGGTGTTCCTGTCATCATCCACAACCACGTATCTTCTGTAATTAACTTTCTTAGTGTTTTCCACCGTGTAGTTTGTGCGTTCTTATAGTGTGTTGCCTCATCTACAATAATAAGATCAAACCCACCCTTCTTTATCTCGTCTGCTATTATAGCCACACCATCATAGTTTATGATAACGTACTCAGAACCTTCGTTAATTATCTTTTTTCTTTTCTCTGATGAACCATGTGCTACAGACACTGTTCTATGAGGAGCAAAGGTAAACAGGTCGTCACGCCATGCACTGTCCATGATCGAGAGTGGGCAGATAATAAGCACGCGGTTAATTTGTTTTTTGTTAAATAGATAGTCTGATGCCCATATAGAACTAGCAGTCTTACCTGTACCCTGCTCGTTAAAACAAAACGCTTTCTTGTTTAACGTAAAGAAAGATGCTGTTGATATCTGGTGGTCAAACGGTTTATATTTACCTGTCCACTTGTACAGTTTTTCTATAGGTGATGGTGCTTTTATATCCAAAGCATTAAGGCTCACTGCTTCTTGCAGTCCCCAATGTACAACAACTTTATTATCTCCAACGTCTTTGCTTTTGGGTATAACACTCGTTACTTTACTAGTATCGCGTAAGCGAAACAATAACGCTTTATCGTTTATAATCTTCATCTAACTCTCCCAAGTTATTTATTTCTTTTTCTTCTTATCCTTCTGTCCGTTTCTTGCACGGTTCTTTGAAGGACTTTCTAACTTTGTGCCATCTTTGTTTGATCCACCTTTGGCTAGGGCTTTGTTGTGCGAAACATCTTTACCTTTACGGTCTATGCCTTTCTCGTCATACTTACGTCTGGCACGTTGACGTTCCATTCTAGCAGGGTGTTCCCCACGTTCTTTTTGTTTTTTATATTCTTTCTTGTAAGGTCTAGGTGATTTTGTATATGGCATCAGTTGCTCCCATTATATACACATTCAATTACTGCACAGTGGCGTTTGCATAGCCCACTTGGACGTGCGTTCCATACATCTTCTTTATACGCAATCTCCATGTGGTTGTAGTTCGCTAACCATTTATCCCACAAAGCAGGTTGCATGTCATCTGTATATTTCTCCTTAACAAACTTTTTAGCTACAACAAACACCAACCCTGCGTGAACTTTTTTTACTTCTGGAAAGTGTTTAAAGGTTGCCATAGCCATTAACTCAAGCTGACCTTTATCCGCATACTTAGCAGACTTACTTGTTTTATAGTCTACCACCCATGCAGTAGTGCCATCCATAATAACAAGATCAGCGATACCACGCCACCACACGTTCTTAGCTCTAAACTCGCAAGGCTCTAGGTCCGCTGTCAGCCCCATCTTTATCTCTGTCAACTTGTTGCCACGTCTTCTACTCAAAGCCTCCAGGGGGTCCTTCATGTAAGCAAACTTGTCAGGCACTGGCTTCCCATCACGGATAAACTCTTCGGCAACAAGGTGAGCTTCCGTTCCATATCGCATGGCTTCGGTCTCACCCTCATGGTAATCCTTGGCTATCTTCATATGGTAGAACTGCTTCGGGCATTGCTCAAAGGATTTAATTCTACTAAACGACCACGGTGCTATACTCATTTATCTTCTTCGTTCGTTTCATCACAATCAAGAATACTCCACCCAGAAGATGGGTTAAAGACATGCATGTATCTTCCGTGACCAATTTTATTAGTGTCTTCCACCGTCTCTTTCTCTCTTTCTTTTTCTCTTCTTCGTTCCATTTCTTGAGGGCTTCTTTCTAATGGATACTGATAACTATTTAAACGAATTAACCATTCATCTGCATCTTCATCTAAAAGAGTAGGGTCTTTATAGTTAGGATCGTGGATTGCGTGTTGTAAGTCAGCCCATTTCCTTCTCTTCAAAAGTTTTTTAGCTTTTTCTTCTTCATCTGTCATTCGCAATCTCCATATGATTTGCCTGTTCCCGACTCACAATTAATCGGTAAACCTTCTGCCCAATCGGGTGTCCAACGCATACATTCTTCGATATACTCTTGCGCTTCTACTACGTCCTCATCTTTAACACAGCATACCACAGAATCGTGAACTGTCAAAACGACCCTATGCTTCTGTGCTATCTTCAACATCTGTTCGCCAATAATACAACGTGCTATAGCCTGACACACGTTCTCTATAACCTTACCGCCGTATATCCTGTTGCGACCACGTCGAACTTTGTAATGAAACTCAAAACCTTTATCAGTCTGGTCGAACTGTAAGTCTTCGTATCGTAGCTTTAAGCCAGACGGTAATATTATCGTACCATCTTCTATCTTTAGCACATCCTTTAGCCCGAACGCAGATGCGTGCTGCAGGTAGCGTTGTGCATCTCTCCACAACTCGTTTATATTATAATTAGCTTCACGATATATCTTTATGACACGCCGTGCTTCATCCAACTCCATATCAAACCCAAATGTTTGCAGTTGGTTCTGAAACTTTTGCGCCCCCATACCATACCCTGCACCCAAGATAGTTGTCTTGCCAACGAACCGTTGCTCCTTGGTAACATCTTCTTCCTTAACTCCATAGATACGTGATGCCATCTTCTTATATACATCTTCGCCATCTCTGAACGCTTGGGTCAAATCATCTTGCCCTGCAAGCCACGCCAATACTCTCGCTTCGATCTGGGCTGAGTCAGCATCTATCAACGTGCATCCCTCTGGTGCGAGTATACTCTGCTTTAACTTCTTACCATTGACCCCACGGCTAGGTAAGTTCTGTAGATTAATCTTATCATCACCACCCCAACGTCCTGTGTGGGCGGCATAGTATCGAACAGGTACAGGCAGTAACCCACGATTATATATGTCTATAAACCTCTGAGTTCGTGTCTCTTCTAATGTACTTTTGTTGCCGAGCCTCGCCGCTACAAGCTGTTGCACCCTCACGTCTGGGTGTGTTTCCAACGCCTTGAACCCCTCGTCTGACTTTGCCAAGGCAAGAGTTTCTTTTCCTGTCGTCGGGCTTATCTTCATAGGGGGTTCAACACCAAGACCTTTTAGTAGCTCTGCAAACTTGGGGTTACTCATCAAGTCATCACGCTCGACGCGCGCCTGGGATAGTAAGTGTTCTTTACGTGAACGTGTTGCTATAAGATGCTCTTCTAGTAGTGCGCGGTCCAAGCGTAAAACAGGCTCTACAAACATACGCAATGTCGTATCAATAAGTTTAAGTTCCTTCTTGGGAAAACCTTTAGCCATCTTCGTAAACAGTTTGTATGTCAACTCCACGTCGTTGACGCAGTAATCGCCGAACCGTTCTAGCTCGTCATCTGTAAACTGTTCACGTCTCTTACCTAAAGTATTAAGGACTTCATCTCCCTTAACTCCAAGTTCATACCGTTCAGCCAATGCTTTAAGGCTTGCACTATGCTCAACTCCATGAACAGCACGAGCAATGCAAAGAGTATCGGTATATACACGAGGACTAATATCAAAATGCCAATTAAGTATAGCACCGTCAAACATCGTGTTGTGTGCAAGAACCATAGACTCCGACCATTTAAAACTGTGCAAGTAATCTTTGATCTGTTCGTGCGTACCACTCGCCCACTCCGTTGCTCCGTTGTTTACCTTAACACATACTCCTATAACCTCAAACAATGGGTCACGTATGTATTCTTCTGTTGTCATCTTACGTAAGGATATGTCCTTATCGTAGTAGGTTTCAAAATCTATAGTGATTAAATTCATTCTACTGAACCTGTCTGCCTACGAGAATTAAACTTACAAGAAATCTTTAGCTCTTCTTCGATTAATCGAAACAATTCCTTTAGATATTTATCTTTCTTGATTAGCTGATTTAAGTTCTGGCAACGCTTATACTCGATCATTGCTTCTTGAACCTTCTTATACTGCATAGGTATCGACGCTCTTATCATCTGTAGTTCTGTCATCACTCTTCCTCCACTGCACATTCGTACTCAATACCTACGTATGCCATGTTATCTATGTAATGATCTTTTTCTAAAGGGGTTGTTTGCCGACGTGCCAACTTAGTTGCTTGGTGCATTATGGCTATGTCTCTACCTGTAACGTGTTTACCTGTGATAGCTGTGTATATACGTGCAATATGTTGGTGGTTATCAACAGGACTACCATAGTCTTTCAACCTGTCTCCACCTGTGAGGCTCACTGCTTCTCGCAATAAATCACAACGGTCTAACTTGTTGGCTTCCTTCTCAAACACCTCTTTTGGTGTAGATACTTTTCTCATTAACTTGTTAGCGTAACTGTATGTAACTCCACAAGCTTTTGCTACTTCTTTAGCTGTAGCCAATTTGTTCTTCAATAGGTACTTCCATACCTTATCTGCTTTACTCATTCTCTTCTCCCTGTTCTTCGTGGTAAGCATCACTTATTATAGATGCTATAACTAATCCTAGATCGCACCGATCAAGCTTTACGGCTTCCTCTACAAGCCAATTAAGTTCTTCTTCACTCAAATGATCGTATACGTTACCTTTTTTAATATCTAAGGAACGCATTTTGTAAGCGAGGGGTTTCACTGCACTATCTCTCCGATAGCCTCTGGTCTTGGTAATGGTGGTGGAGTAACGTGGTTATCAAACGTGCCGTAAGTTAGATCACGCTCATCTTTATATTTTATCACCGTAGAACACGTTGCAGTGTGTTCTAACATCAAACCACTACTCGACTTATAGTTTTTATAGAACGCATTGCACGTTGCTTCATCGTTAAACTCCATAGCAATCAATGCAATATATGTAACAACCTCTTTCATTCTCTCTCCTTTTATTTTTATAGTCGCCCCTGTAATGAAATAACACGTTACAGCGTGTTTACAGGGGCTAGATTTTTAGATGTCCTACCATCACAAGGTCACAAGCCTATATCATATCGAAAGGAGCGACTTGCCCTTGTTGCAGTGGATGACGGTACACAATAAACCAACGCTCTCACTGCTTACGCCCTAGTGGGTCAAATCAATAAAACCCCACTAGTTAAACTCAAAATTATTTGTTACATCATCCGTTCTAATACGAATAGTGTCTCCTCTACATCGTTCATGTTCTTTTCATTAACAACGATGGCTATGCCCCCTGCTAATTCAATATCTGTTAAGTTCTTACGCTGTAATGCGGTGGGCTTGTTGCTACCTGCTTTGCACTCAATGCCAAAGAACGTGCCTCTGTAGCACCCAACAATATCAGGAACTCCAGACATGCCGTAGCCACCTGTTACAGGGTAAAAGTAGTATGCACCTAACAGCTTAAGCTGTCTTACCACTACCTTTTTTACTTTTGCTTCGGGGGTCATCACCATTTTTTATTTCTCTCTCCACATCTTTATATATCATGAGTATTGTTTCATCCGATAATACACCGTCGAACATTACTTCTTTTGTTTTATGTGTTAGCTGATCTCTAACTGTTATCTTCACCTCTAAGTCTACCACGTCAGGCACTGGTTTCGGGAACTGGTTTAGCTTGTGAGGAGTCCGTAGACCCCCCACAATTTGGTTAGTGACATCACTAACGACTTTAACCATAGACCCAAAACTTGTCTTCACCTTGACCTCGCATACCAATGCCTTTTACTTCATCATCTAAAGCCGTACTCATAAAGCCTCTCACTTCTAACATCATAAGTACAGCTATTTTATCTTTCATCCACTTTGGTAAATCATCCCAACTGTCATAGCTGTCTTTTAATGCGTTGTCAATACAATTTATACCTAAACATACCACCCTTATTCTTTTAGTGTCTTTATCTAAGTATACATTGTACAAAGTATCAGCAGGTAACTTACTGTGAACTTGTCTGTCAGAGTTGAACATAGAACATGCCATCACCAGAGTTGAACCCAACACCTTCTACATAATCTTTGTGTGCGACCATGTTGAGGGTTGTTAGCTTACTCATAAGGTCCACGGGCAGTGTATCACTCGAATAGGTTTCAACATTATCCTTCGGGGGTCTACTCATCTTGTGAAGTCCATACATCCTGACAACATCAAAGGTCTGAACTCCCCACATATTAAACACACGTACAAACGCAACGTCCAAAGTCTTCTGGGATCTTTCATTGTTCTCATCGACTGACGCAACGTACGCATGTATCTTGTCACGTAAATCACTGTCAACAAACTCATAGCCTGACGCAACCATGTTACGAAACTCTGACAACAACACGTTCTCATTTGTAGTTATGTTGCTCCAATTCGTTCGCTTTGTTCTTTGCACGTCATACTTTATATCATTGAATGCCATCCTTATGCCATCAAGTTCAGCCTGTGCAATATCTTGTGCAGTAAAGTTTCGTAGGTACTTCTTTGCGTTCTTAATACCCTTGTCCAGATGCAACGACGTAGCGAGGTGTTTGTTTTCACCCCCCCTAGTGTACTTACCATTATGAATAGTGTGTGCATATACTACGAACTTGCTGTCACCTACAACGTCAGTCTGCCAATCCCCATAGCCTATATAGCCCATAGCGAACGGCTGTTCATCCATGTAGACCCATAGTGAAGTTGCGTGTTCATTAGCTTGACCTCCTGCTACGCCAAACTTAACACCCCGCATTTGGTGAGTTAAGTTCAACGCAAAATCTTTAAGGTGTTGTGATTCCAAACTCAACACGTCCTCATCTGTTACAAGACTTAGACTACTTACTCTTTTATATTCTTTTCCCATTTCTCTCTCCTTCTCTAATGCATTGTTTCATTTTGTTTATGTCCGTACAGCCAAAGCATTGTTTCAGTAGCATCTACATGTATGTCAGCCAATTTCTGAAGACGCTTAGACTTCTTTACCTTTCTTCCAACAGCGTGCATCTGAGCGTTAGTTAAATTCTCTGGCAACCCCATCATCTGAGACACCCACAGCATGACCTCGATTTCTTCCTTATGATGCTTCCATGCTTTGACATGTGCATTGTGTTTTTTATTTTTCATCATTTGTCCTTTACTATTTTTTCTTTGGTGAGTGTACCAACAAGTCCGAACAACTTGTTGACATAAGAATTGTATTTCGCTCTTACCTGTGACCCATCAGTAACATGTTCAAAGTCTACGCAACGTAGAAAATCTATACCCAACTGTGTACGCATAGGGTGTTGATCTGTACCCATGATCTCAATAAGTTTATTATGTTGTTCCTTCGGTCTTTCCTCGTAGTTGGGTTGTGTCCATCCATATCCTGTGTAATGATTTGAAGTAACGTCGTTCAAAAGAAACTCGTCCAGTTCATTTCTTGCTTTCTCTATAAAATCAGCACGATCTCTAAACCTGTTATATCCATCACCAAAGTCAGGCATGATAAAGCTGTGCATGGTATCCAACCACTTGTAGAACACGTCTGCATGGGGCTTGATCTTAGCCTTGGCTTTTGTGTCAACACGTTTACGTTCGTGTTGTACCTTCCACGTATCACCGACAACCTTCCAATCATATCTGCCACCGCCAACTTTGCGAGCAAAGGTTAGATACTTC
>Ga0209535_1001543_pt1 | contig 15635 bp, 19 predicted proteins | sample LinPmetageLP28_FD_184041 | JGI IMG/M metagenome (GOLD analysis project Ga0209535, IMG submission 184041) | Marine viral communities from the Pacific Ocean - LP-28 (SPAdes) (version 2) | ecosystem: Environmental > Aquatic > Marine > Oceanic | place: Pacific Ocean | collected 2009-08-22 | reverse complement strand
ATTTTACCTAGTAAACCTCCAAGAAATCCTTTTTCTGCTCCTTGTGTCTTCATTGCAGCTATTGAAGGATTAGCAAACAAAGCACCAATACCACCTTGCTTACCAAAGATTGACATCGCTGGTCCACCAAAACTTGCTCTACCAAACAAACCACCTATACTAGTTCCAGGTATACCAAAACCAATTGCTCCTAATAATGCAGCCTTACCAATAGGTGATTTAACAATCTTTTTAACACCTTTACCTATTGATTTAACCAGACTTCCTAGTCCGTACATTTGTCTGGGTTGTTGCATTCTTGATATTGCCATAATTTAAATATATTTATACTGTTGGGCAGGCATAGACATCCTGAAAATACTATACTTTATTTGATTTTTTTATCTTCGTCAAGCGGTTTGGCGTTTTTTGCAGGCCTATGACCTTGATATAAATCATCATAAAATCTACCACAATACTGATGCTCTCCAACATGTGTTATGACATCCATTACATAGATGTGAACCTTACCACCCATATCACCCCACCTTTGACAGAATCCAAAGTCTTCTCCAAAATAACGTTTTGTTTCAGGGTCATGAATAGTATCAAAAAGATTATACATATTATCTTTTTTCTGTTCTTTACCATTAATATAAGTAGGTTGAAATACTTCTAGTTCAGGATAATGTCTAATCATACCCTCTAGTACTTTTCTTTTAATTAACATACATCCTGTTGGAGCGTGAGTTACTTCTATAATGCCTTTGTCAGCTATTATGTTAGCGTTGTCTTTTACTTTAATTGGGTAAGTATAACCAGCTCTAGCCAAATCGTCAGCTGAAGTAATAGCATCTTCTTTAGTATTTATTCTTCTCCAAATTTTATCCCAATCTATCATCTTCATAGGATAAGGACATGCAATAACATCTAGATCTGCATCTAACATTTTCTCAATGGTAGAGAATTGAAAGTCAATGTCTGAATCTATAAATAATAAATGAGTGTAATTATCTTCATGATTTAACATTTCAGATACACATAAATTTCTACCTTGTGTAACCAATGATGATTTTAATAATGTAAAACTAACTTGTATTTTTTTTTGAATACACTCTTGTTGAAATTTTAAAACTGATTGAGTGTAATGCATAGATGTATCACTATGGCAAGGTGTACATACCATTATTTTATGTGGAGAAACATTGCCTACATGTATTTCTGTTACTTCTTCTTCTGGTTTATTAAACCAAATAGGTTTATTTGAATTTTGCACCAATGGCTCCTTTTAAAAATCTTTCCCATGCAGCTGCTTGTTTATTCCAACTGTAATAAACATGAGCATAATGAGATTGAGATTCCATATGATTATGGATGTGTGGATTTTGTAAAGTTTTCGCTGCAGCTTCTATTCCATAACCAAATTTTTCTGCTAGCCTTCTATGATCGTTATCATAAACAATATACATTGGAAACTCTGCACCTGTTTCAAACAAAGCACCTAAGTTTGTTGTAATACAATACAAACCACCAGCCATAGCTTCTAACAAAGATATACAAGATGTCTCTTCAAAAATACTAGGGTAGACATACATATTATATTTATGCATGTTTGATTTAATGTAGTCATTAGATTTATAACCTATGTAATTTACGTTAGGTAAAGCTTCAGCTTGTTTATATAATTCTGTATAGTTATGATCATTCTCTTCGTAAAATCTTTTTCCATATACTTCTGTAGAAGAATAAACATCTAAACTAATCAAAGGATTTTTTACCAACTGCATTGCACCTAGTAATACAGATAGACCTCTCCAAGGTGTGTTCTGATGAATAATTTTTATAGGTTGACCTTCTTTATAAGGTGCAGCTTTTGGTATTGTGTCTATACCATTTTTAATAACTACACATTTTTCTGTAGGAATATCAAACATCATTCTAAATTTTTCAAAGTTCCAATGTGAATTAAATACATACCAATCATATTTATGATGGTTGCTTTTGTTCTTGAACCATGGTGCAAGATTCGGTTGATCATATGAATTTTTTTGCCAAAGTATATTTACTTTAGTAGGATGTAATGGAATTTTTTCAGGTACAGATGTTGTAATCTGAACTTGATCTAATAATTTTTTATCAACGTATTTTTCTAGATACTTAAATTGTAACTCTGTTCCACCTTTAGGTAGTTGGTTTCTTATTATCATTCATTGCTTTCTGTAAGAGGTTTAATCCTTTCGGTGACACTACTACTGTAAGATCCTGTGCAATATGTTCTGCAGCAGTATCAGTATTAGGGTCGGCTATATCAGCGTCTTTCTCTGATTCATCTTTATATACTTTTTGAGTTCTAGTATTTCTTAGAACTACTGTTGTAGTACAATCAATTTTTAATATATTATCCATTCTGTTGTGACCTATCTATTAAAGCATAACCAACTACTACTTCAAGTTTGTTAGCGGTTTCTGCTTGAACTTTTATAGCATCTCCTGCTTCTAAATTCAACCCCTGTTCAGTGGCATTTATTGTGCTTGTAGCAGGTATATCTTTTCTAAAAAATTCTATATCTGTAGTAGCAGAAGAATCTCTTAAATCACAATTAGCTAACACAGCTCCTGTACTATTATTGGATATGTATACAGATTTTATAATAGCGATAGCTGAAGTAGTTATAGTTAAAACAGTTGTCATGGCTGTACCAGTTAATATCTTACTAGCGTTTTTATATTGTATTGTCATGATAAGAAATAATTATATGTATCTTGTTCTTCTTTCAAGTCATTTTGAAAAGTAAAATTTAATTCATTTTTAATAGTGTCTATTGATAGAAGGATCTGTCTTTGATTTTCAACCTCATATTGTTCTCTTGGTTCAGGTATGTATGCAGTTATCTTAGCCATTATGAGTAATCACTAAAATTGCTATCATTTGTTGAACTTCCAAATGTACCTTCGTTAGAATTATCTCTACCAAAATTTTCATTTGGACCTCTTTCTAAAGGAACTTTGTTTAATTGTTTTGTTAAACCTCTAGCTTGAGCCATATTTGCAACGTCAAGATCAATTCCGTAATTAGACCCTTCACCTATTCCTCTATAAATGTTATTTGGATTCCCACCAAATAAATTTCCAGTATTTCTAAAGTCATCATATTTTGATTTTAAACCTAATCCAAACATAGTTCCAACAGGATTAGCCATAAAACTTAATGCCGTTGCTAAACCTTTAATACCGGTAATACCTGCATTATTGGTTGTATCAATAACATTAGAATTGTCTCTATCATTTTCACCTAAAGCAAGTCTTTGCTGTTGTTGTTGTAAAAGAAATAATTGTTCTGGAGTAAGTACTTGATCTGTTGGATTACTAGTTGGAGTTGGATCTGGAGTAGGAGTTGGAGTACTTTTTGGAGGTTGAAATATACCTCCAATGTCTGGCATCTCTGAATTTAAATATCTTAAAATGTCTTCGTATGTTACCATTATCTTCTTCCGTCAGGTTTTGCATCAAGTCTTAATGTACCATAACGCCATGTTTCACCCACAGCATCATTCTCTATTTTTAATGCTACTAATCTTGCTCTCGCTCTTGTATCTACCTTATCAGTAGATGAAGTAACTGTAAAGGGTCCAAGAGAAGAACCAGCTGCTGTGTTGTTAGGATAATCATTTAGTAACAAAGTAATTTTTGAGTTACCTTCTAATAATTGAAAGTCAGGTATAAATCTTTTAACTGACATAATAAACTCACCATCTCCTCTAAAGTCTGCAACACCTGTCTGCATTCCTAGACCACTAGATCTGTTAGCTATGTCATAATCCCCTGATTGAATAAAAGCATCGATAGAAGTAGTACCAGAACTATTAACCTGATCGACCCCTATTTCTTGAGCATAGTAAGTTGATGCTCCATAAGTTGCTGTAATTCCTTGTATTGGAAAATTAGGAACAACAGATTTGTTATATTCTGTTGCATAAGGTAAATCAAAAACCCCTTGGTCTACATAACTACTTCTTGCAAGAGAACTTGTAGTCCACACATTCTCAGCGTAATTATAAGTTACACATCTATCTATTTGAGAAGAACCAGCTTTAGGATAGAACCAATTAATTTCATTATATAAAGTATTATGTTCTGAATAAACAATAGGACCTGAAGAATAATTAATTCCAAGATGATCTCCATTTGTTGTAAATACAAAATCTTCAACAAGACATGGTATAGCTTTTACAGTACCATCAAATTTAAAAAATCCTCCTTCACCTGACATCCAGTATACTTCACCATTAGAATAACTTAATGCATTCTGTCCAATACATCCGCAGTTAGTTCCAACTTGTCTTATAGAAAAAGTAAATGGTGGTCCTACATATTGAATAACATAAGCTGCAAGATCTGTTAAAACTAAAGTGTAGTCTTTACCTGAGACAGCTCCCATAATTTCATTGCCTTTATCTAACAAGAAAGTACCTGCAGTATTGGTTGCTGTAGGTTGATATGAATTAAAGTTTTCTTGATCACTAAATCTTATAAACATTGGGTTTTGAGTTGTAGAACTACCAACAGTTGTTTCAGTTCCAAAATGAAACACATGTCTATCTCTATCTGACACTTGTGTAAGTCTAGATTTAGTTGGAGCACTAGCCATAACAACTGCTCTTTGTGCTCTTGGTGAAACTGCTCCAGCATTCCAAGTAAATGTTTTACCATTATGAATGGTTGCAATTAATATTTGACCAAAGTTATCAAGGCTCCAGAGGCCTGCATCCAGAGTCACATTACTAGTCGCACTAGCAGTTCCCCATGTACTTGATCCCCATGTAGATGTTCCCCAACCTAAACCAGCTGTTTGAAAAGTTGGACCAACAATCTCATAAGGATTAACTGTAGCTGATCCCGTGGCAGTACTAGCCCCTGCTGAGTTAGTAGGCATTGTAATTTGAAAAGTGTTATTTGTTTTGTTTAATACTTCAAAAGTATTATCTTGAAAATCTGCTATTGCATAACCTGAACTTGTTGGAACAGTCACTGCAGTAAATGTTATATATCTACCATCTAATAATCCATGAGAAGTTTTATTAACTGTTACTGTAGGAGATCCAGACGTAACAGTAAAAGTACAGCCTGTAATTACATCATCATCCAAAGGACTAATGTCATAAAACTCTTCATTGTAATATAAAAATAAACCTTGAGAGGTTCCGATAGCTACATATTTTTCTCCGGCTAGAGAAGTAAAATCATGTTGTGCCCTTGCTGCTCCAGGTAAAGTATTATTACTTGTAGTTAATTGTGACCAGCCACCTATTTTTTCTGGCAATCCATATCTAAATCTAACAAAATCTCCATCAACCCACTGTGATTCAGCACCTGAGTCTGTGACTTGTTTATCAAATCCTGGTTTAAAATTAAGTTTTTGTAGCATAGCTCCTCATTATATAAGCTTTTTAGCTTTTTGATAGTACTATATTCCAGTCTAATTTATCAAGTAAATCTTGAAATAATATATCTCTAATGTTGTATTCTTCTATATATTTTTTTATCTCTAATGTATCAAAAATAACCCAATGAGTACTTGTTTCAAATACCATTTTATCTGCAGTGGACTTTGTATTACCTGTTTTTTCTAATTTTTGCTTTTGTACTTTAGACATCCCTCTAACATCAAATTTAAATATTTGATTAGATTTATCTTTTAATCTGCCTTTTACATGCCACGATCTTGGAGTCTTTGGATATGTAATATCCTCCAAACATTCATTAACAAATCTTTTTAGAATTGACATAATATTATAAAGGAGACAGGAGGTATGTGGTGGTGTCCTGTCTCCATCATAATATACTATCCTTTAAACCAAGAAGGAAGTCCCAAATGAATACGTTTATCAAATAAGTTATCTTTAGCGCCAGGTGTTTTACTATTATTATAGTGTAAAAATACTTGAACACATTCTTTACCTTTAAATTTTTCTCTCCAATGCTCTAGCTCGCAGCCAGAGTAAACTAACATATCCCCTTGCTTTAAATCTATTTTAGTTCCTTTCATGCCTTTTTTACCAGAGGGCTCTAAATAAATTGGCCAATTATCTCCACCTAAATTCATAGTAGTAGATATCTCACAACTAAATCTATCTTTGTGTCTTTTAAGTTCATCACCTTTTTTATATATTCTTGCGTAAGTATATGCAGGGTATAACTTTAATCCTGTAACTTTTTCCATTTTAGGCTGGCATTTTAACATTAAAGTTTCCATAGCAATATTTGCATACTGACTATATGTTTCTGGTATCTGTTGATTCTGATTTTCATAATGACCTATAATAGTTTCGTAAGGTGATATGTATCTTTGTGTTCTACAAGTATCATAAACTTGTTTTTGCATATTAAAATAATTTGCAATAAATGTAGCTAGTTCTTTTGATATTGCTTTACGAATAACTGTATATTTTTTCTTTTTAAACATATTATTTAAATGGATATCCTAGGTTCCACATTACCAATGAATATCTTTTTCCTTTCGTTACAGGTTTAACTCTATGCCACACAAATGATGGAAATACAACAATAGAACCTTTAGGTAATATTTCAGTGCATTTATGTATATTAGATTTTTTATCTGGATCATTATTTCTAAAATCAAATTCTAATTCTCCTCCCTTATATTCGGAGCCATCTGTCAATTGACAAGTCATAGATAATTTTCTAATCTTACCGTTATCAGGATCTCCTTCTTTTTTTTGGTAAGGTCTATCCCAACTATCACAATGCCAATCATAATATTGATTTAATTTATATTTTGTAAATTGTATAGATTCTGTTCTATTCCATTCAAAATTCCAGCCAGCCATACTATTTGCTGCATAAATATAAGGGTGTAATTCTCTATAAATCCAAGTGTCATTTAACCAAACTAAATCAGAATTTCTTTTTTTCTTTATATCTTTAAGTTGATCTTTAGTTAATTTATTCTCATCATATCCACCTGTTATGCCCATAGTTTCTGAATGTGATAATCCATATTTAATTATGTCATCACAAAGTTTAGGTGGTATAACAGATTTAAAATACCAATAATAATTATATAAATTCATGAGTAATTAAAGTTGATAACAACTCTTGTTTTTTTATCTGTGCAAGAAGATCCTGTGTGTTGTAGTGAGGAATCAAATTCTACGTAAGTGTTTTCTTTGCTTTTTATTATCTTATTATTTTTAAACTTGGTGTATCCATTACAGGTGTTTATATAAAATATACCTGTTGTTCCTTTTGGTTGATCAACATGCATACCATGTTCTCTATTTTTTATATCTTTAGTTAGTAAATTTGCTTTAATTTTATTAAAGTTATTAAATTTTATTTTGTTTAAAAGAGGCTGCATTAAATTAAAATAATATTCTTCACAATTCTTTTTTCCATTTTTAAGAAAGATAAATGTAAACTGAAAATGTTTATCTGTATTATCCACTACACCATCATTAAAATACCAAGGCATATAACCTCCCATCATAAAAGTTTGTAGTTTTGTAAATTCTTTCTTTGGTAAAAAATTTTTATAAACTTTCATAAGTTATTGTTTGCACAAAATTTAATGAATCATTTGAGTTGTTAGCTATGTAGTATCTATTAGTTGATGGAAACATGATGAACATATTGTTAATTAATTCTATATCCCAACTTTCTGCTTTTCGTCTATTGTCTTCATAAAAAATTTTTACTAAACAATCTTTTACTTTTACCCCATATAACAATACAAAATCTGCAGAGTTATTAAGATTCATTAAATCTACTTCTAATAAAGGTGGAGTACTAGTTGAAGCTTTATAAAAATTTCCCCAGGATAATTTTTGTCTTAACTTCAGATTATACTTAAGATTCATATTTTCTTGTATGTAAGTATTTAACTTATCCCAACTTCTTGAAAATTTAAAATCTGTATTATCAACAGATGATTCTAAAATATTTGCTCTTAATTCATTTCTATCAATTTCAAAACCTTTAGGCATTGAAACATCACCAACATATAATGCTTGTTCGCTTAATACTTTCTTTTCCATACCACCACTATTTTTAATTATTCTTTTATATCTGTCAAGTCCCAAGTCTGTCCATCTTCATTCCAAACATAACCCCATATATGAGTGTTAGCTTCATTTTGTGAAGTTTGTTCAGATGTTAAATCTGGTGCATCACCAATTGGTGATTTCCATGAAGCAGAGTCAATATGTTTTACCCAAGATGAATATGGTTGTGAAGGCCAAAAAATTTGATTAACATCATCCCATTCAGAACCCACCCCTGCATAATTTCCTCTAAAAGGAGTGCCTCCTAATCTGTGTTGATTAGCTTGTGTATTGTAAGAAGTTTGAATCCACATGTTTGCAGGCCAATTACTATGTGTTTCTAAATATGCTTGCCCTGTAGCTTCGTCCGTAGCATTTTCATTGTCTACTACATTAACTGATAAGACTTCTTTATTTTCATTTATTTTTGCAAAATGTGCCATAATTTTTACCTATTGAAATTTATATTTTATAACTACAACCCCTGATCCTCCGGCTCCTCTACCACTACCAAAGTTATCTCCGTAGCCTCCATTACCTGTATTCGCTCCACCAATTACTCCACCACCTTGTCCATTACCACCTCGTGAATAAACTCCAGAGTTAGGAATTACAGGTGCAGGTCCTACTGTAGGAGATACATCTTTCCCTGCTCCACCGCCACCGCCTGGGCCGCTTGATCCTGCAGCATTTCCACCACCACCACCAGATCCATTATTACCTGGGCCTCCGCCATTACCAAAATTTGTTGCTCCTGGACTAGACTGTCCGGGTTGAGTTGCATTTGTACTACCAGGTTGACCACCTCCGCCACCGCCGCCGCATCCGCCGGCTTCAGCACCACCGCCACCACCACCGCCACCACCTTGGCCTCCGCCTAAACCTGTATAGCCTAGACCTGTTGAATTAGATCCTGAAGTTCCAGGTGTACTATCATTATTTGGACCATTTCCACCACCACCGATTACGATTGGATAACTTCCGGGACTTGCTGATACGACATAGCCATCACTATCAAGAACGATACCACCGCCTCCTCCACCACCGCCATAAAAAGATCCAGCACCGCCAGCGCCTGCTACAATTGCAGCGTCAACTGAATTAGATCCTGCAGCATTACCGCCGTTAGAAACAGAAAAAGTTCCATTACCTGTAAACACATGAATTTTGAAATCACCAGAAGTTGTTACTGCTCCACCACTTGCAGCTACAAATGATGCATTAGTAGCACCTCTAAAATCACCCATTGTAATTGTCCCTGAACTTGGAATAGGTCCGTTTGGAGCGGGTACTCCTGAAGGAACTAAAGGACCACCTGAATAATATTCTGATAAAGATATTGGATTTGATCCACCAAATTCTGTTTGAATTCCTGATAATTTAGTATTAGTGCTAGGTACAGACATTAACTTTTCTCCTTACTTAAATTTTCTACTTTGTCATTTAAAGTTTTAACTGCTTCAATTAATAGACAAGTTAATCTATCATATTTTACAGCTTTTACACCATCAGATCTTTGAGCAACAGCTTCTGGTAAAACTTTTTCTACCTCTTGAGCTATAACTCCTACGTCTTTTTTTCTAACAAAATAACCATCTTCACCACCTCTACTGTCTATATAATCTTTTTTCCAATCAAATAAAACTCCATTTAATTTTTTTAAAGATTCTAATGGATTAGGTATATTAACAATATTTTCTTTAAGTGCAACATCTGAAGAATAAAAAGCAGTCACATCATTAGTGGCTCTAATCTCCCCTGTTGTACCTGAAGCAGCAGCTCCGACTCCAAGAGAATCTAATTGAGTGTCTTCAAATTCTACGTTGTCTCCTGTACCTAATCCTATGGATGATCTAGCTGTAGCACCAGATTCAGCAACAAGATTAGTTCCATCTCCTACAATAAAGTTTCCGTTTGTATTAGCTACGTTTGCTATATCTAATAAATTCTGTGTATTATTTATTACTTCAACAACATTTGTTCCGTCTGAATAAACAATAGCACGAGTTTTTTCAGTTGCGCCAAAAGTAAATCCTGATCCAGAAGTGGTTTTAACAGTTACTGTGTGAGCACCAGAAGTAGCGTTTTCAACTATGTATGTTTTTTCAATTGAATTAGGTATAATTACATTAACGTTTGCAGTTATAGTTCCTGTTAATTTTATAACTTGATTTTTACCATTAGATACAACACCATTAGAAAATGTTAAAGTTGCACCTGTTGTTGCATTTAATGCAATGCCAGCATATCCACCAATAGCTTGTTCTAATACAAGTAGATTACTATTTGTAAAAGCTCCCCACGTACCTGAGTTTTCACCGGTTGTTTGGACTGTTAATTTTAAACTAGCTGAGGTTGAGTTTGCCATAATTTAATTCCTTAATATTTAATTTTATTCTATTTTTACTTAAAATCAAGCCACTTCTTTCCAACCTGGAGGATCCAAAGGTGCATTACCTGTAGGCACTGGATTCCATATAATTGGTCCTACAACACTTCCTTGAGCCATTGTCATTTGAATTCCTGTTAATATAGCTAATGAATCTGTCGCTGTTGCAGTTCCTTCCTGCATAGTTAATAAATTACCTGTTAAATCTACAGGTGTATTCAAAGCTATTCCTACACTTCCTAAAGAAGCACTCATTGCAATTCCAGTAGGAGTAGTTAAAGCATCTCCAGTAGTAATTGCAGTGCCTTCATTCATTGTCATTGCAATACCAGTAGGAACAATTTGAGAGTTTGGTGTAGCAGTGACACTTCCTAAAGAAGCACTCATTGCAATACCAGTTACATCCTCTGTTACAACATCAGTAAATGCTAGAGCAGTGCCTAGAGCAGTTGTCATTGCAATTCCAGTAACATCAGCTTCAGTTTTTCCAACACCTAAAGCAGTTCCTAATGATGCAGTTAAAGGTAAACCAGTTGCAGTAACGTTAGCATCAGCAACAGTGATTGCGGTACCTAAGCTGGCAGTCATAGCAATACCTGTTACGGCTGCATTAGATACAATGCCAACAGTTACATTAGGAGGACTAAATGTGCTAGGACTTTGAGTAGCAAAAGGTGCTTCAGCAAAAGCAAATAAGGTATCTTGTATTTCAGTTGTGACATTAACAGTTAAATCAAAACCAGTAACAGGAGCATCAACTCCAATTGTACCAGCTATAGTAACAGTACCTGAATTTGCTGTAAGACCAAAACCAGTTGGTACAACGTTTGTAATGCCGGCTGACTCAGAGGCGAAAGCCGCTTCGGAAAATGTATTGTTAGCGAAAGCCATGAATTAGGCTCCTGATTTAAGTTCTTCTATCTCTTTTTTAAGTTCTTTTACAGATTCAATTAATAGAGCACACAGTCTTTCATATTTAACTGCTTTTGTTCCATCATCTCTTGTCTGAACAATTTCTGGTAATACTTCTTCAACTTCTTGTGCGATGACACCAACTTCTTTTTCTTTACCAAAATGTTTATGTTTTTCTTGAGCTTCAAAAGTCCAGTTGTAATAAACACCATTTAATTTAGAAACTTTATCTACAGCATTTTCTATATTAGAAATATTTTCTTTAAGAGTTTTGTCAGAACTTTGAAAAGCTGTTATATCACCTGTCGCTGTTATAGCTCCAGCTATCACCAAAGTAGATCCATCAAAAGTCATGTTAGCTTCGCCATTCATCGCATCAGCACCAGTAGCTGTAACAACTCTGTTGTTAGAACCATTAGTCATAAAGTCAGAAACATCAACTGAGATTGCATCTGCTGCAACATCAATACCTGTACCTGCTCCAATGTTTAAAGTAGCAGCTCCACTAGTTGCTCCACCTGTTAAACCAGACCCTGCTACAACTGAAGTAATGTCACCAGTGTTTGTAGTGTAACCAGCATCATTATTGAAACCAGAGTTGTTAATATTTCCTTTAGTTAATTTTTTTTGATTGTTAGAAGCATCAACTACACAGAAAAAATCTCCATCTCCATCTGAAGTAGAGGTTGCAAGTTCTGATAAGTCTACATCTACTTGGTCTGCTTGAACGTCAATTAAATTACCTGCTGCAACATTTAAAGTTACATCACCTGATGTTCCACCACCAGTTAAACCAGTCCCTGCGATTACATTAGTTATATCTCCAACTGTCGGAGTTTGAAAAGAAGGCACTGCTCCAGCTCCCGCTGAAGTTAAAACTTGTCCAGAATTTCCAGTAGCAACTGCTACAGGATTACCTGAAGTATCAAATGAAATAATATTACCATCTGTACCACCAGCCATTTTTGCTAATGTCACTGCATTATCTTGAATTTCTGCTGTAGCTACCCCTGAATCTTTAATCGTTATTGCACCAGAACTAGCTGCAAAGTTGTCTGAGCTAAACGAGGCGGCTCCTTTGGCAGAAGTAGAGGCATCTGCTAAATTAAGTGTAACATCTCCTGATGTTCCACCGCCTGTTAAATTTGTACCTGCAATTACATTAGTAATATCCCCAACTGTAGGTGTTTGAAAAGATGGTTGTGCTCCAGCCCCTGCACTTGTTAAAACTTGTCCTGAACTTCCTGTTGCAACTGCCACAGGATTACCTGAAGCATCATATGAAATAATATTTCCGTCTGTACCTGATGCCATTTTGGCTAGTGTGATTGCATTGTCTGCTATTTTGGCTTCTGTAACATTTACATCTACAATAGAAGCAGTTACTACAGCGTCTGCTGCAAGTTGGTCTGCACCTACTGCATCATCACCAATCTTAGCTTGAGTTACTGCATCGTTTTGAATTTCTGCTGTTGCTACTCCTAGATCTTTAATTGTTATTGCTCCTGAACTAGCAGCAAAGTTATCTGAACTAAATGATGCAGCACCTTTAGCAGACGTAGAAGCATCTGCTAGATTAACAGTCACAGCTCCTGATGTTCCACCACCCGATAAGTTTGTACCTGCAATTACGTTAGTAATGTCTCCAACTGGAACTGTTGCTACTTGTGCATCTACATAAGCTTTAATTGATTGTTGAGAAGAAAATTTTGTTGCAGAATTAGATGCCATATTATCTTCATCTAAAAATGCAGTACCACTTACTCCAGTATTTATAACTGGGCTTGTTAAAGTTTTATTTGTTAGTGTTTGTGAAATATCTACGGCAACCAAATCTTGTGTACCAGTATCACCACTATCAGGAAGTCTTAATGAGTTTCCCGCAGCTGCTGAGTGTGGTTGTGGTAGTAGTGTTTGATAGTGAGCATTTGAAACCTCACAATACATTCTTAAAGCAGCTGGTGATCCACTATTAGATTTGAAGTCAATAACACCACCTAAAACTGTAAGATCATCTCCAACAGATAAATCTGCTGGAATTGTAATATTACTACTTGCATCTTCTATAACTGCTTTTGATGCGGGTAAAGTTACAAAAACATTTTTAGTTCCAGCTGAAAGATTTACTGCTGAATCACTATTGGATGATGAGATAACAGTAGTCCTAGCCAAAGCTGCGGCTGATACTGTTCCTAATCCAACTTCAAACTCTCCATTACTATTTACGATTGCATAGTAAGTTGTATTACCATTCCCAATCGCTGATGAAAAAGTTTCAAAACCTGTTACTGCTCCTGCAAGAGAAAGCGTACCTGTACCAGTAGTGGTAGAAGTTTCTTTAACTCTATCATTTATTACTAAAGCCATTTAGTTCTCCTATTACCCAGAAATTCTTAATATAGCTGCTGCTGTAGTAAATGCTGGAAACTGAACTGTAAAAGTTCCCGAAGTAGCTGTCTTATTTCCTCCAAAATCTAAAACACAAACTGTAGCATTAGTAACTGCTGAAGATGTGTTGTAGATCATAGCTCCTCTAGCAGTCAACGTTACACCTGTAAAAGATAAATCTGCAAAATCAACAATTGCAACGCCTGAAGCAATTGATGTATTTTGACCTGTTAGTTTATCTCCACCTGAAGCGTAAGTTCCTGTATTCGCAACTTCATTAGAAGTTGTAAATGCAGTAGTTGATGAGTTTAGAGTTGCTGAAGAAGTGTAAAGAGCTAGTTTAAAAACATCACCACCAGATGATTTAAAACTTGCATCACCTTCTAGTAATTGTTTTTTGAAAGCATTTGCGATCGCTTGTGTTATAGCCATAATATATCTCCTTATTTTCCTATTCGAGGAACACCACTTTGATATTCGTCTCGTCTTCTTCTTCCCATTTGTTCAATTGAGAAGCCTTCTACCACTTGTTTATACTTTCCTTCGTATAATTGCAAGAGGTCTTGTGGGCCTTTTAAAAATCCATAGGCCTCGATTAGGCATGCATACAGAAGTCCGTTGGGAAAATTTAGACTTATATATGTTGTAGTATTTGTACTAGATAATCCAGCATCTTTCAAGATATAATTTAATTGAATTGTGTAAGTAGCGTCAGGTATTGGTGCAACTACAATTTTTTGTTCGTCCCATAAACTGTAATATTTTGGCACCCCTTGTTCCCCTGTAGGATTAAATTCTGACATAAAACTAGTATCTCTATATTGTAAAAAATCTCTATTATCAGGTTCAGAGCTTCCTTTGGAATCAACTATTTGTGCAGATCTCACAACTAATAAACCTGCTGGTCTACCTATAAATCTATCTGAAGTAACTAAATTAGCTGTGTCGTATCTTCTATTATTATCAGAATCAATATCTCTAAAAATTCTAAATTCTGCATTTTCAATAATTCCATCTAAAATAGTTGATGTAAAAACATTTGAATCAACTTCTGTGTAATCTTTTATTTTTTGTAATAGTTCTGTGTATGTCATAATTAATATCCTCCGTAGGTAGCCCCTATGTATGCATTAAAGTTATTATTAACAGGACCAGCAAGACAATTCAAGCCTCCTCCATTTCCTATAGCGAGAGGGGAAAAAAGACTACCTTCGTCATTATCTCTTAAATTGTAACTATTTGCAACTGTTATGGTTGAAGGTTGCCCTGCTTGACTTTGAGTTGTTTCATTTAAAGAATGTACAAATCTTCCACCACATACTTTTGCTGCAATTTCATGAGCACCAGCATTAGTGTTGACAGGGACTTTACCTCTAAATGGTGCATTAGTTCCTCTAATCAAACCCGATAATACTTTTGTACCAGAGTTGTAACTTGCATATTTAATAACTTCATTATCAAAAAATCCTGTAATAGGATTAATTTTATTTATACAAACAAAACCACCATTTGTATAAAGTGGAATATTATTTTGTAATGTTAAAGAAGTATCTGTTGCACTTATACCTGCAGCTAAAGTTGCCTCTAATTCTAATACTTGTCGTGTTCCAGTTGCAGGTGCCCCTTGTAAATCAGTTTGAATATTCATTAATCTTACAACATCTCCAACTAATATTCCGCTATGAGGTTGGTTTATAATATAGATTGCACCAGTAGTGGCGATGTTTGTTTCACTAATTGGATTTTCTGGTAATAAATCTGGAGTGGCTATAGGTGCAATTTGAGGTCTTGCTTTTTCTAAACCTTGTGGGTCCGATACAAAAGGACTTGGTTCTAATTGTGGTTGCTTACGTTCATACTCTGAGTAATGTACAAACTGACCATTCCATTCAGTAACCATTTCTCTC
>Ga0209535_1001542_pt1 | contig 15647 bp, 8 predicted proteins | sample LinPmetageLP28_FD_184041 | JGI IMG/M metagenome (GOLD analysis project Ga0209535, IMG submission 184041) | Marine viral communities from the Pacific Ocean - LP-28 (SPAdes) (version 2) | ecosystem: Environmental > Aquatic > Marine > Oceanic | place: Pacific Ocean | collected 2009-08-22 | reverse complement strand
CCACGTGCATCGCGCAGGTCACCGTTTTCATCTAGCTGCTTACTACTAAGAGCTTGCGCACTCATTATGTTTTTCATGTACTTGGCAGCCATAGCCGCTGTTTTTACAGCACCATACTCGGAGTGCAGCGTACCAAAACCAAACGTAGCTAGTTGCGATGGCTGAATTAATGCCGAACGTATGGAGGACATAAGAAATATAAAGCCTGCTTTTGTACCTAAACGAGAAAAACGATCTACTAAAGCACCTGCACCTGTTAATTTAGGAGGGCTAAGCTCTGTAGTAGCACGTAACTCTATTTCCTTAATTAATTGCTCTTTCTTTTCTACAGGTATTGTGCCTTTTTTGTCAGCTTGTCCGCTTAACTCCAACCTAGTAGGCTGACCTTCTAACTGCGCACGCCCCTCTGATATTGCAGTTCTTATCTCTTTTCCGTATTTAATCCGTGAAAGTTGGTTTGTGCTAGCTAGCTTACTAGACACCAAAGCGCGGTACGCATCGTTACTAAAACCCGCACGGCCTTTTCTGCGCAAATAAGCCTTTCTCAAGTTACCTTCTGGTAAAGATAGCAGGTACATCTGGTACAGATTGTCTTTTAAATCTTCGGCAACACTAGGATCGCCTGCTGCCATAGCGTCTATCTGGTCAAACATAGAAGTAAGTTTGCCGCTATCCTTAGTTATTTGTTCTCGTAAGCTCTCGCCTACATCTCCAACAATGTCTTCCTCAGTAACTTCTAGGCCGGGGTTGTCTTTTTTATATTTCCTCGCAAAATTATTTCTTTCCGTCTGACTTTCAAATAGGAAATAAGCTTGTGTTCCTCTGCCCTTTTTTGCGCGCATAGCGTATTTGCCGAAACGCATTAGCGGCACGTAAACATTACGCTGCTTTGCTAGTTGGTAGCTTGTAACTATATCTGCAAGCAAACGCCCTTTAGGTGTCGTTTTGTCGCCTTCTGTTCCGGGGAGTGCTGTATCTTTCCTAACAGCATCCATTAACAACGCATTGTGTTCTTCAAAGTCTTTGCGGTATTCTTCTATAACCCAAGAATAAAGCTCAACAGCGTCGCTTCCTTTTTTGCTTTTACTCATTTCTTCAAATATAGAAAAAACTTCTTCTATTTCTGTTTCTCGGTCTTGGGCTAGTTTTGCGAGCCTATCCATTTCCGTTTGTTCGTCAGAGGTCGGGGTAGGGTTTTTAGACATCTGCTGTAGGTCAAACTTTATAGATTTTAATCCTGTTGGTACCCCTTGTGGGTAATTGAATTCTTTATAAGTTTTTACAGTAATATCGCGCCCATCGTCTTGGAGTTTAGATTGCGCCAAAGAAACTAATTTCTTAGTATTCAGATCGTATATTTTAACGTCAAATAAAGAAGATAAATGTAAAGCATCGTCTAGCAACTCGGACGTAGCTGAAGCTTTTTGAATTAACTTATCCCACCTATCTAAATTCTTCGATAAGTCTTTTAGTTTTTTGTTGCGGTAAACAGTTAAGTCTTGGATTATTCTGTTTACTTTTTTAACAAAAGGCATACCGTATTTGTCTGCATACCTAGTAAGCATTGTGTTTGTTAGTATAGGCAGGTACACGCCAAACGTATCCGCGTCCATAGCACTAGACAACGCGTCGAACATTCTCAACCCCTCCTCCGGGGTTCTCGACATCGCAAAAATATTTTTATTTCTCTTACCAAACTCTCGTAAGCTAGTAGCTTCTGCTTGCACTTGCTGAACGGCTGTTAATTTCTTTATTTTCTTTTTAGCTTGAACAACTTGCCCTGCTGCTTTAGGTGTAGAACGAATAGTTTCAGCGGCTACCCTACCTGTTAAGTCGATCAAGTCTTCAAAGGCACTGCGATTTCTGGTCGGAGAACCGATCATCCGCCTTACAGCATCCGCAAAGTTAGAAAACGCTGTACGAATAGCGCCTAGTTGCGGGTTAACAACCGGAGCCATGTTAAGCAACATTGTCTGCAAAGTAGGACCAGTAAGCCCGTAAGTAACAAACTCGCGTAGGTCGTTAAAGTTATCTGTGTCTAAAGCGTATACGACCATTGCTTCGGTGGCGCGTCCAGAGGCGACTAAATCTTGGTAGTACTCGCCAACCTGTTGCATTATTAACTTCATGTCGTCTAAGGCAGCTTTTGCATCCGCAGAAATCGACAAACCTTCTTGGTAGTCGTATATCACACCTAAAGTTCCGGCGTGTATCATCTCGTGAAGCATAGTGCGAGAGTCTAAGCCCTCTACTGAGTCTATGTATATGACGTTATCTACAGGGTCATAAAGGCCCGCAGCAGTTTGTTCTCCGTCAGGGTTCACCCAGCTATCTAAAATTCTGTCGGGTATTTGGATTAGGTCAGATACCACTACGAACTTAGTGCCCATAGCGCGAAGTATAGGTTTAAACAGTTTCGCTAAACCTCTCTCAAATACAGTAAGACCTTTCTCCTTAGTGATAAGGTCCGCTGCTTCTTCCGCAGTTTCTACAAAATCAATAGGCCCTTCAAAAGGCGCTTTTGAAGTAAGCGTTGGTAAGTCTTGGCGAGATAATTCGTCGTTTGTTGGCACTGCACCGGAAGGTCTTCTATTTTTTAAAGCAGCCAATTGTTCGGCTTGTGCTAGTTCTTCGGGGTTTATGTCCGGGTCTTGCAAAGCATCAAGCGCCGCAGTTTGTGCGGCTTTTCCAATTAATTTAGAGTCTCTTGATATATTTATTACATCAGCGAGTTGCTCTATGCGCTTCTTCTGTAAGCCTTCAAGATTTGTAATTATGTCATTTTGTTTTATTTTCTTAGTATTTTCTGCTCTAAGTCTTTTTGTAAATTCTTTAGCCCGTTGAGGGTTGTACCCTGCTTCTATAAGGTTATCTATAGCGGCATCCAGATCAGTGTCGGACATAAACGCTATATCGCGGACTTGCTCTTCTAAACCAGCAACATCACCAAACTCAGATTGTATATCTGCAACAGCTTGGTTGTAGTCGTACTCAGCAAGTTCTTCTTCCGTAGCAAAATAAGGAACGCCTTGTACTGTGTATTCTTTGTTCGCTAGTATCTTTTGTACGCCATTTTTTAACGTAGTAAGGAACTTAGAGGACGCACGGTTTTGTTGCTTGTTCGCCGTGGCTGATGCTCGGCTCAACCTTTCTCGGGTTTTGGCTTTCTTTTCTTTGTCGTCGGCTTCCTTTTTTTCCGCAGCTATTTCTTCGTCAGATTTACCAATTAACTCGGCTTGTTCTGTAGGCGCGGCAGGGCTTGCACTCGGCGCGCTAGAAGCTGCACTTTCGGTTACTGGCTTAAACGCTATTTCGTTTTCAAAAGATAGGTCTCCATCCGTTACTAAAACCGATGCACTTACTTGTCCATCAGGGGTAGTCCTGACTTCTGTCACTCTAACTTTGTCGTACTCGGACAAAGACTTTCCATCTTCCGTACCGCCCAAACCGTCTTCATAGGGCGTAAGATCGGCTAGTCCTGCTTCTTCTAAGCTAACACTTGAAGTATTTCTCTGAGCAGGGTCGAGGTCGCTACGATTAAACGTAAAGGTTGTCTTTTGGTAACCCTCATTATCTGTTGTGGACTTTGAATAGTAAGTGTTCGTGCGACCCTTAGCGTCTCTTTTGGTGCCGACTACACGTTCGTCTCCCTTGGCAGGTATCCCTTGCTCTGTGCGCTCGGCTTCAATACCCTCCCCAAGTTTGGGATCACCGCTTACTGCAATACCAGACCCATCTCCAAAGGAGGGATCAACCTCTTCTTCGATTTCAATAGAAGACACATCCCCAAGTGCGGGATCAGCACTTGCTTCTTCTGTAACAGCACTTGCTTCTTCTGTATCGTCTCGGTCTTTGCCCAAGTCCTCTAAAAACGCATCAGTATCATCGACTGCCTCTTCTTTAGTACTTGTGTCTTCAGGTTTAAAAGACTCGTCTAGTACCTCATCTACTCGCCTGTCAAACTCTTTTTCTTCTTCAGTCCTTGTGTCTACTTCTGTTTCTATTTCTGTTTCTACTTCTGTTTCTACTCCTGTTTCGCTAGGCCCTTCTAGCTCTTCTACTTGCACAGGAGGCAATACCATCTCTTCTCCGCGTGCCCCAGTTACATAAGCACGCATTGCGTCTTCGCCGTAGGTTTCGTTAAGCTCAATAGCTCTTACTGCAATATCCTCTTCACTTTTTCCAAGGTCTGTGTTTACGGCTGCTTGGATCACGGGAAGCCATTCTGGTGCTGAACCCGGTTCGAGCGTTGTTTCTCCTGCGCCCCTAGAAATTGCCCCGACTCCCGCACCTGCTAAGCCCCCTGCAAGTCCTTCCAAAGTTCCAGAACCCACTACCCCCCGTGTCAAAGGCACATCAGGAGTGCGCGCTTCTCGTATTTGTGCGAGGTTTCTAGACAGTTGTTCTTGTGCACCTTGTGCTGTTTCCGGTATAGCCTCTGCTATAGCGCCTTTGGCCGCACCTTTAAGTACGCCCTGTTTTACAACATTGTTTGTAACAAGCTTGGCTAATGCAGGTTCTAAACCGCTTTTAGCTGCCCAACCACCTAGTATAGTTCCTAGTGCAATTTGATCTAAATTTTCACCCCCGTAGGATTGAGCTTCTTGCGCCCCCTCTTCTGCCTTCTCTGGAGTTAAACCTGCCTTAATTAATTCTTGTTCTATGGTCTCAAAGATAGCGCCTTTAACAACGCCAGTACCCATTATTGCACCAGTACCAATACCCGCTGCTGTACGTGCAGCCGCCGCAGTAGCCGCAGTAGCCGCCGCAGTAGCCCCAGCTGGAGCAAAAGCTGTAGCCAAAAGACCTGCCGCTGCCGCTGGTATTACTGTACCTACGGCGTTAGCCATAAAGTCAATGGGGGCAATAGATATGCCTTTTAACGCCGCACCTACTTGTTCCGCAAAACCGCCGTCTTCGGCTTCTTTCATTAGGCGTGCAATTTCTGCACTGTCGGCTTTAGATTGCGCAGATAACAAGCTGTCTAAAAAGTCTTCTACGCCACGAAGGTTTTCAGCAACAGGATTGTCCGCACCAAAAGCTTCTGTTATTGCACGGACGCCATAGGTCGCACCCATACCAATTTGCAAAGGTACATCAGCGATACTACGCAGGAAGGATTGGTCTTCTACTTCAGGTTCAGGAATGACGGGTGCAGCCCCAAGGGCTTCTTCAAAAGAAAAACCAACAGGTTCAGGAGTGGGGGTAAGGGCTTCCTCAAAAGAAAAACCAGCGGGTTCCGTTATAGGTGCACGCCCTAGGGCTTCCTCAAAAGAAAACCCTTTTGGATTGTTATCAGCCATTAACGGTTCCTACTATTTAATTAACAGGTATAAAATTCGTACCGTTCCAACGGGCGTTCCCTTGTCTGGTAGAGTATATAGTGCCCTGTACAAGTTGGCTTCTTTCCGTTGGCATAGGAGGGTAAGTCCCGGTGCCAAACTCGGCCATAATATCTTTAACTTCTTTTCTAAAAGCAGTATTGAACGCGTCGGAGTCAGTAATAAGATCGAAACGATTTGCTAACTTGGTTCCCGCCATACTGTACGCCGCTTTAAGTCTATCCAGCTCTAATGTATCAGCACGTATACCCGCCGCTGCCAATTGTGCGCGAGCCTGATCTTCTATGCGAGCTTCTAATGCTTGGCTTCGAGCGTCAACATCAGACAAACCGGGGGTATTAGCTTGCAACGCATCCACTCGTATTTTTATTGCGTTCATAAAGTCAGTGGGTGTTGAAGTATTTAGTTCAGCAATAACTAGATTGTTTTCGCGGTTAAGCCGGTTTTGCTCCGCTGTAGCTGCTCGGTTAAGAGCGTTTTCTTGCGTTGCTTCAAATGCAGCCAGTCGAGCATCCCTACGGCGTCCGGCGGCTGTCGCCGCATTATCTTGACTACCCTGTATTTCTGCACGGGCCGAGTTTTCTGCTTCAAATTGAGTCATGCCCATTGCTCGTTTTTCAGCAATTAAACTATTTAGATCGGCGAGTGAAGTTTCTGCTATTCCAAGTCTTTCCGCAGCGATCTTGTCCATTTCTGCTGTACGACCGGCACCAAAACCACCTAAGCCCTGCTCTGCTAACCTAGCTAGTCCCTCTCGAACCCTACGTTTTCTAGTTTCTTCTGGGGTTAACCGAGATTCTTTTTGGGCACGAACAGCTTTTTCCGACTCTATTCTTCTTGCCATTAGGTCGTCGAACCCTGTTAATTCTCTAAGGCGCTCCCCTCTTGTTGTGGCTGCCGTATCTGGGTCTGCATTTAAAGCAGCTTTAAGTTTCTCTTCTGTCAAAAGGTCCAACGCATCTGGAGTGAATTCCTGTCGTGCAGCTGGTGCAGTGGCTGGTGTAACTACAGGAGTTTCCGTAGTTCCTACCGCCTCACCACCCATTCCGCCTACTGGCAGTGGGCCATCTAGCTCGGGCCGGTACTGGGTGCCTGTAAGCGCAGAGGGATTATTAGTACCTAGCATACGAAACTCAGGGGGATTATTAGTACCTTGCATACGGAATGGTTCAGGCGCACGTAACGAACCTAGCCCGCTAAAATCCCCTACGGCACCTAGCCTTTTAGCTTTTTGTGCTTCTATATACTGGTCTTGCGCTGCACGATCATACCCTTCGGCAGCAAGTTGCACTCTTAAATTAAACTCCGCGTCTCGATTAGCTGTATTTGCCGCTCGCACTTCATTTTTTCTTTCTCTTTCAGCCCTTCTATCTTCTATAGATGGATACGATGGGGGAGAAACTTCAACCCTACTTGGCAACCCAGCTAGTATTTCTGCGTCTAACTCTGGCTTTCCACCCTTTTTGTACCCAATAATCCCACCACGGGCCATACCATCTTTTTTAGGTGAGCCAAACGGCGAGTCGGAAGCAATGCGCTTAACGCGTGGGCTAGTTGTATTTATGAGGTCCATAATTTTTTGTTGAAACAGGTCTTTTTCCTGTGGAAATGCAGCTTCCAACTGTTTGTTTAGCTTCTCTAACTCACGTAAGAATATATTAACCTCTGGGTCTGAAGCGTCGGAGCTTGGGTCTTGGGTTTGCCCAGCCATAGGCATTTGCGGTGCCATAGCCTCGACTTTAGACCCGTCAGGACCGGCATAACCGACAATACCGCCATCAGCCATACGAGCCATATTAGGAGCGCCCATAGTAGGCATACCGCCCATAGGAGGACGAGCAGGAGGACGGGCCATATTTTGTTGCGGCATAGGAGGACGAGGACGAGCAGGGGCACCGCCACCTAGCATTTGACGGGCTTGCGACCGTTGCATTTGTTGCCCGCGTTGCTGCATACCGGGAGAAAGACTCTGTAGCATTCCAGCTATGCCCTGCTCCGTTTGCTCTTGGATATTAGTATCTTGTTGAGGCACGTTCATTTTGCCTACGTTATCAGCGGCTTTTAGCAAATCCAACGCTTGGTTCTTTAGCATCAAAGCTTCAGTCTGGGGGTCTAGATTAAACTTCTCAACACTATCATCAACTAAGCCCATAGCTGCACCCATACGCGGATCATTAGGCATAGCCGGGGCTTGTTGGGGTTGCTGAGGTTGCTGTGTAGGAGCACCTTGCATTAAAGATTGTAGTCCGTTCATAATTTTACCCTATACCTAAGTCAGCTTTTGCCCGTGCCGTTGCTTGTGCTGGGGTTTCTCCCATAGCAATGTAGTAATCGTATTGCCCTTGAAACGCGGGGTTATTAGCCGGGTTCTCACCCCCAAGGTTACTCAACTCGTCGAGGATGCTAGTTACGTCGTTTACACCCCCAGCTAAACTCTGCAAGCCACTAGGCTCGGTGTAGCTGTACGTCTGCGTTTCAAGCGGTAGCCCCTTTAACAAAGACTGCATAAATAGTACGTTGTTCTTATCAAAGTCTCGTTCTTGCTCAAACTGCGCCATGTCAGCCGCAATACCCTGTTGCTCGATAGCGCGTTGTACGGAACCTGCGTCTTGTTGTGCACCTAATACGTCCATACCGTATTGATTAGTGCGCTGCTGTGCAGTCATCTGGCGATCTTGTTCAGTATTAAATTGCTTCTGTGCCTGTTCAAACGCAGTCTGGTAGCCAGTGCCAGTAATGCCAGACATCCTATCTAGTAGCCCTCGTTGCAATTCTGCTTCTGCAATACCCTGACGAGACCCACCGTAAGCACCTGCTTTACCGTACTGACTTTGGAGGTTTTGAGCCGCTATCTGCGACTGCCGACGTGCCGCATCGTACTGTGGCTGAAGTGCGCCCTGTAGGTATGGTGTCATGTACTGCTGTAATACGTCGCCAGAAGCAGGAGTGTAAGCCCCCATTTCTCCGTCCGCAGCTTGTTGTGCAGTAGGCGCTGCGTACCCCGCTCCAGTAAAAGACATGGGGTTAAACCCGCCCATATTAGCAGGGGCGCTAAGAGCACCTATACCTTGGAATGCCGTGTCTTGTAGGTTGGATTGCCCCGCTGTAAGAGGCCCCATGTACGCCTGATAAGGCATACTCGCTAATGCTTCGCCTCGACCCAACATCTCAGTTACATAAGGCCCAGCAAAACTAGATAGAGAGGACTCTTCTGCTACATTAGTAACCATAATTATTACCTACGCTAAGTATTTGTTGGGGTCGATCTGGCGACCTTGTTTGGGGTTTCCGGTACGATCTGTTCGTACCCGTTCCATCATACTGTAGAGGTTCTGCGCTCCTGCATCAGAGTTGCCGTTACCTAGGTGGCTTACTACATCTGCGGGTATAACAAACTCCCCATCGCTTAGTGCTGCGGGCTGCATATTGTCGATTGTAGCAGGGATTTGGTCTGCCATCCCGTCAGTAGCACCATTTAACATTCCACCTTGAGCAAATTGCCTCTTACCGCCCATTTTCTTAAAATACTCTTTAACTTCTGCTAGAGTAGTATTACCAAACTGAGCAGGATCAGTGTTTTGGTAGTACGCAAGTACTTCTTCTGGAGTAGTTCTACCTTGCTCTAACAAAGCAACTATGAGCTGTGTTTCGGTAATTTCATCCGACATATCTGCAATTCTGGCAGGAGAAAAACTTAATGCCTCACCAGCCGGTGTTTTAAAATTACCACGTAACAAACCTTCTACTACGTCACCTCTTTCAATGCCGTCGTAAAGGTCCGCAATCTCACCTATGCTTTTCTGCCCGCTAGCAATGATATTAGCTATTGTGCTCTGCTCTTGTGCATCAAACCCGCCAACCGGATTGACGTCCTCAAGTGTAAATTGTGGGTTTACCGTTAATGTAGTTGTAGCGGCAGTGTTATTTGCAATCTGTTCGGCGGTACCTATTGGCCCCATACCAGAATTAGCTGCAACCGTGTCTGTAACCGTGTCTGTAGCTGTGCCGGTTGTATCCGTAGTTGCCGCTTGTTCCGCCGCTGCCGCTTGTTCCGCCGCTGCCGCTTGTTCCGCCGCTGCTGTTTCGCGTTGCGTTTCTACCCCGCCTAGTATGCTTTCAAAAAGCGCTTGATCGTCTATAGCAGCTTGGTTTTGAGCGGCTATTTGTTCTTTTGTAACACCCATAAAAGGTTCGTCGGTAGACTGCGTAAACTGCGTATCAGTAAAATACCTGCGTCCCGCCATACCGGGCCTACGAGTAGTGAGTTCTCCATCTGGAGTAGTGTAAGTAGAAGCAAAAGCGTTAGGGGCTAGCTCCCTAGTGGCAGTGTAATTGGGTATGCCACCAGTGTATCCGACAGGCTGTTGTTGACCACCAGTACCAAAGAAACTAGCTAACCCACTAGAATCGTTAGGATTTATAACACCGTATAAAGCTGTCGCTGCGCCTAAGTCTTTGGCTATATTGCTAAAATCTAGGTTGTTTATCCCTGCACCACCGTCGGTGTACCGGTCGGTAATTAATTTAGTAAACGGGTTATTAAAAAATCCCATTGCTAGCGACTCCCCAAAATTCTTGAAATTTCAGCATTTATATCAGTGGGTTGTACTATACCACCGCCGTACATAAGTGCGCTATTTACTGCGTCTTCCTCTTGCGTTTTTGTACCCAGCATAAGGGCCATGTTCTCGGCAAGGGAGAGGCTTGGGTCGTATGTGTTAGTTATGTCAGCCAACCCTGCTTTTTCTGTCTTAACAGTACGCATACCGCCGCCCATGCCCCCGCTTACAATATCTGCAAGTTCTTGGACTCTTTCTGCACCATCGCCCGTACCGTCTCCAGTACCGTCTCCAGTACCATCCCCGTCGCCCGCTCCGTCACCTGTGCCCGTACCTGATCCTGTACCTGAACCATCACCTGTGCCCGTGCCAGTGCTTAACCCGCCGCCCGTGCCTCCGGTGTTTGCCGTGCCTGTACCTGTAGTTCCTGTACCTGTAGTTCCTGTACCTGTAGTTCCTGTACCTGTAGTTCCTGTACCCGTTGTACCTGTAGTTCCTGTACCTGTACTTGTACCCGTTGAGCCAGTAGTGCTAGTGCTATCAAAATCCGGTAAGGACAAAATGTCGGATGGGGAGCTAGTAGTGCTAGTGCTATCAAAATCCGGTAAGGACAAAATGTCGGATGGGGAGCTAGTAGTGCTAGTGCCACCAAAATCCGGTAAGGACAAAATAGTAGGTAAAGTTAAAGTGCCCGTAGGCACGGTGTCGGTTCTTTCTGTCGCAGGGTTTGGCTTGCCATAACTGTACCTACCACCTACAACAAGATTTTCACTTTCGTTTGTTAGAACTTCACCAGTAAAGACATTACGCAACACCCCATTACCTTCATAGAGCCACGGATGTTCAGTATCTAAGTCTACTGCGCTTTCTGGCGCACTATCCGTTGAGCCACTAGCCGTACTACCCGCTTCACTACTTGCTGCTGTGTCTCCACCACCACCACCACCACCCGGATCGGCTACAGAGTCTGGGTAAAAAGTCGGAAATAGTGTGCCCATACCCTCACCGGTATTGGGATTAAAGTCAGGCAATACTTCTCCAGTTTCGGGGTCATACCATTTACCTTTAACTCCCTGTGAAGATGTGGAAGAATCAACACCCGCTCTCACCAAGCTGTCCAAAAGTTCATCTTTGGTATCACCAAAAAATTCTAAGTCTGAATCTGGAAGCGCATTAACCGTGTTTAGAGCATCTAGCACCGTAGCTTCAACACCTTCTGCTTGACCTTCGTAGTCAAAATTACCAGTTGAAGCTTTTTGTGCTAAGTCTAAAGCCATGTCTACTTTTGCAGCAGCATCGTTTAGCTCCTTTTCTTCCGGGGTCATTGGCGTTTTTGTCATAGCATCACTGCCACCAAATATGTCTAAAGCGTCAAAAAGTCTGTAGGCTAAAATAAAAGGAGCTGTAGCAGGGTTTGATCCAGCAACCAGTTCAAGTAACGAAAGCGCCGCTGACTCCTCGAAAGATTCTTTTCCGCCCGCCGCAGCAACAATACTACTAACTCCTCCTGCAAATAGGTCTTCTCCAGCTTTAACCATAGATGCAGCGTCGGCAACGTCAGATACAGTCTTAGACTGCTCTATAAGAGCAAGACCTTGTTTGGCTTTGTTTACGTTTCCTATAGTGTTGTATGTAGTTCCAGCCGTGCCAAGCAAATCCTCTGTGCTTGCCTCATTTGCAGTGCTATCAGTAGCACTAAGTGCATAAGGGCTATTTGGGCCTACCCCCGCTGGAGCTGCGTTCGTTATTACTGGTGATTGGTTAACTGGAAAACTTGACGCTCCCGATAACGAAGAATTAGTGTTCCCTACCAAACCAAGTGCTTCCATAATATCGAAGCCGGCGTCAGACTCAGATGCAGCGGGGGTAGGAGCAAAGGCAGCACGAGCGTCAGCGCGGGATACACCCGTCAAATCTGCTAAAGTATCTAGGTCCGCACCATAGGCAACAATAGCGTCAGAAATCTCGGTAATAGAAGCACCGGGATTATCCGCCATGTATTTAAGTACTCTATCTTCTGCGGCTGCCATATCTAACCTACGGTGTCGGTAGCGTTTCAGGCAGTGCTGAAACAAAAACTACTGTTAATAAGGTGGACGGCACGGCAGGACGGGGGCTAGCAGCCGCCTGATAATCAATCGTTATGCCTGTATCGTCTGTTGCCCACATAAGCTCTACGTATTGCCCCGCTGTTAAGTCCAGCGTAAAACTGTATTCAAAGTCGTCTACTCCACCAGACCCCGCCACGACGTGCAGTCTACCAGTGTTCGCTATGTCTACTCCGCTTCTACGCACCCAAAACGACAGTTCTTTTGAGTTAGCATTAGTACTAGTCAGCTCTACTGAGAGTTCAAAGTTGTAAACCCCTGAATAAAGTGGGGTTATTCTCGTCTTCGGTGTCCCTGTTATGCTTATAGCTTCGCCTAAATACGTGTTCTCGAACTGCAAGGCGTAAGCTGTGTTTATAACACTGGCGTTCTGGTCTGTAATAGAGAAGAACTTAGCGTTGGGGGCTTCTATAAACCGTCCACCTTGCTCTCCAAATACACTATTAACCGCGTTCGATACTAAGTTAAAGAACAGACGTAGTATGTTGTTTAGGTCGTCCAGATACTGCTTTAGTGGCCCCGCTTTGGGTATAGGAAGCGCAGGCGCTGGAACTTTTTGTACTAGGCGCTCAGCCACTAGCCTCTCCTGCCATCAGGACGCATATCCAAACGCGGTATACCTAGCTTCCAAGCCACACCTATTTCAGTAGACTCCATCGTAAACGCCATCTGCCTGCCCCGTACTCGCACAAAGACCTGCCCTGTAAACTTCTCAATAGGCACAGTAGCTGAACGCGTTACCGTAGAAGTATTAGTGCCACCTTCTGACAAAGGATTGTTGTACCCCGAACCCGAGTTCTGCATAGGCAGTAAAGTCATAGTAGCGGCAGGGGCGCTAACGGTAGACCCGTCAAACGTTACGTCCGGTAACATACGGTTAATAAACATGAACCTATCGCCGTTATCTAAGTCAAACTCAGAAGAAGTTATTGTAGCTGTAATCGCGCTTGCCGTTGCACCTTCTTGGTTATCGTAGCCCACTTCGTGGTTCACTAAATTATTGCTGTAGGTAGCGGCCATAGGATTCTCTCGAAGGTCCGAGTCTACCCAAGCACTGCGCGCTAACGTGCCGTAGTACCAAACGTCTTGAAGGTAGTTGTACACTACGTAGCGGTCGTTCTGCGTTACCCCAGCAGAACAGTAAAACCACCAAATTTCGTCAAACCGCTCGTTAGTGCCAGCTACTACTTGAGCATATTGAGAAGTATTAAAGTCATTAAACACATAGCTGCGAACTGAACAAGGCAGGGTCTTAACCGTACCGTCGTAGCTGTAAAACTTATCCGTACCCATCCAGTAAGCTATGTTGCCTGAGTAAACCGCAGCATTAGTGCTAGCTATAGTGATGTTGTCACCGAGTAGCTGCGCACCCCAAACCTCTGGGGCACCTAAGTACTGAAGACCGTAAACAGCGGTGTCAGTCCAAACTAAGATTTCTTGACGTGCTTGTAGTGCAGTAATGATCTCACTACCTCGGGAAAGGCGTAGGCTACCTGCTTGGTTAGTAGCAGCAGGTGTCCAGTTAGCTACGTCTTCTTGGTCTGACCAACGGATAAGCATAGGGTCAAGGGCAGCAGCACCCAAATCATTAGAACCAAAACAAAACGCAAAGCGGAATATGTCCGACACAAAGGCTTTGTTTACTATAGTAGGTACATTAGACGCGCCGCTAAGCGAGGACACATAGACCGCACGGGTAGTTATCGAGTTGCTTGCATCCCAGTAGAAAAGCTCGCCACCACGGTAGGTAAAGAACAAGTCCTCACCAAAGTTAGCCTGACTCCAAAGCCGCATAGGAGCAAGTGTAGCACCGCTATTGCCCCACGTATTTGACCCCCAAGTACCCGCAGACCAGCCTGTAAAAGGCACCGCAATTTCGTTACCTGTATTGATTTGATAGGTGCCTACTGTACTACCGCCACTGTTGCCTGTATCTGACCCGTTAGCCAACACAGTATTACCAGAAGTGTCTTTGGCCTCTACAGTGTAGGAGTTACCGTTGATTATAGTGGCTATCTGATACTCTTGATTGAGCACCGCCGCAGTAATATTGCCGCCTAGAGAAGCAGCCCCAGAGAAAGTCACAAAGTCATTCTGGAGGGCACCATGAGAAGTATCGGTTACAGTAAGAGTAGCATCGCCGTTTACGGCTGCAAACGTAACATCGCCCGCTGCTGTAGTTGCTCTAATAGGGGTAATGTCAAAATAAGCCCCACCTCGCTCTATGTAGTACTTGAGGTTAGTGCCTACAGATACGAGGTTTTGTCTTTGCAGGGTAGACCAGTTAAGCATAGACCGGCAAACACCAAGAAACGTTGCCGCAGACAAACGAACCCAGCCGCCAATCTTCTGAGGCATACCCCGTCTGAATCGCACCTTGTCGGTTTCGTACCAACTGCCTTCGGCGGCATAGCGAGTATTCTCGCGGTCAACGCCCGGCTTTAACTGTAGTTTCTGAAGCGGCATTTCTTAACCTCATTATAGGTACTTCCCCGTCTCGATCATGTACGCGAGTTCGGTTGAGCGTCCCTTAACATCCCGACTCCACTTGGAATCTAAAAATTCTAAAGATGCGGTTTTGTAGTTAGCAACGTCCATAGCTGCTAATGCGCGCTTGAAACCACGTAGTCGAGTGGCACCAAGGTTAAAACTAATGTCAATCATAGCATCTTTTCGCACATCATCAAGTGAGCTAAACCACGGATATTCCGAAGAAAGCTCTTTTATAACCCGAGATATGTCAGACTCTAATAAATAATCTACTTCATCCTCGGATAACCCTAACCCGGACTTGGAGATATTTCTGCCCACGCCAATGCTTTCATAGCCCGCAGAGCACTTATATATGTGTGACTTTACGCCTTCGTGGCGCTTGAGCATTGCTATTAGTTGTTCCATAACTATTGGCCTCGATTGTTGCTAGACCCAAAGAAAAAAGCGCTAATACCCGATATTAATCCGCCTAAGTAGCCCAAGATTATATTCATGGTGGCTTCATCGGTATCGTCCGGGCCTCTAAAAGTAACAAGGAATATATACGCTAAGAATCCCATCAACGAGATTATAGCAAAAATCTTAGGTGTAGGGTCGTCTCCAAAAATATCACGGGAGTGCTTGCGGTCTTGCATCTCCATCTTAAAGTTGTCTAAGTCAATCTCTCGTTCTTGAATTGTCAGGAAAAATTCGCGTTCCGCTTCTTGCAGCAGGGCAATAGATTCAGGATGCTCTTCTAAATATTTTTCAAGTTTTGCCGGATCTGTGGTGTTAGATATACCCAGCTTGTCGGCCACCAATTTGACCGCCATACCACCCATCGGCCCACCAAGTGCTTTGCCAACGGTAGGGGCGAGTGACGCCAATAGCCCTTTTAGCTTCATTTTAAACCTCGATCATAAACGTGCTTTTAAGCCGCTCACCTTCTTTCGGGTAGGGAGCTATACCTAACAGGTCAACAATTAGGCCCATCGATTCTATCTTAGCTTGAATGGTGCCTACATTCTGCAAGGCATAAGCAGCAGTGCCGCTGTTGTCAAACCACATTGACAGCCGTGCGTGGTTATCTGCCTCTACCCTGCCCGTAAGCCAAACATTGTCGCCGTTAGATAGCTCGTGGTTAATGTTTACAGACCAGCCTTCCA
>Ga0209535_1001541_pt1 | contig 15649 bp, 13 predicted proteins | sample LinPmetageLP28_FD_184041 | JGI IMG/M metagenome (GOLD analysis project Ga0209535, IMG submission 184041) | Marine viral communities from the Pacific Ocean - LP-28 (SPAdes) (version 2) | ecosystem: Environmental > Aquatic > Marine > Oceanic | place: Pacific Ocean | collected 2009-08-22 | reverse complement strand
AGAAAGAACAGCAAGGTGTATTGGGTATTTTCTGAGGGAGGTATAGAGAAGGACATATACAAGGCGGTGATAAAGAAAAAAGATTATACGGTTAGACATTTTAAAAAAGATTTATTAAATTTATAATCGTGGGACTTTTAAGAAATAGCAACCAAGCAAAACAAGGTATTGACTTTGAGGGATTACAGTGGGGTAAGATACACCCGTCTGATATTGATTTTGTTTTTGAATTTAAAAACGATGTTCTGATACTTGGAGAAGTAAAGCGAAAGGGAACTGAGATACCTGTTGGACAGAGACTAATGCTAGAAAGAATTTGTGATAGTTGGCACAATGGAAAATCTTTTATTATATTTGTACATCACGAGCAAGAAGATGAGACTACTGACATCCCTTTGAATAAATGTGAAGTTTATAAACTTTACTATCAGAAAAAGTGGCGATACAGAAATGGCTCTGTGAAAGATAAGATTGAACTTATATTAAAGCATTTTAAAATAGACTTATGAAAGCTTACAAGCTTATAAGGAAGATGAAGGACGGCTCACTCAGCCCATTGTTTATAAACAAGAAGAGCAGGATTCCTGTGGGGGTGTGGATGGATGCAGAACTTAATCCAACGAAAGGGTTTGCAGTACGCAAGGGATGGCACTGTACGTTAACACCTGAAGCACCACACCTATCTAAAAATAAAAGGGTATGGGTAGAGGTAGAGGTAGATGACTTTGAATACTTCAAGAGACCTGAGTCTCAAGGAGGAACGTGGGTTCTTGCACAGCGTATGCAAATAGTAAAAGAGTTATAATGACTGAACAACAGATACAAAAAAAGAAAATTAAACAACTTGAATCCGAGGGGTACTACGTTATTAAGCTTACGGTTACCAATAAGAGTGGGATACCTGACCTTATAGCACTCCCTAAAAAATCTAATGCTCTTTTTGTAGAGGTCAAGAGACCACAAGGGAAGGTATCAGAATTACAAAAATATAGATTAAAAGAATTAGAAGATTATGGATTTAGAACAGAGATATACAGAGGAGATGAGCCTAAATGAAGATGTACCATATTTTGAAGTGGATGATTGGTTCGTATTAAAATTAAAAGATTACCCTCGTGAGATAGGGATAGACATCGCAACACAGGTAGAGAATAGCATAGATACATTGCCAAAGAAACTTGGCATTAACCAATACATAGCAGGAGTAAGTAATAAAGAAGATGAGGCAGTGTACTTTGAGATAGAGTACCTCAATCAGCCTGACGACACTGTGTACTTTATGGACATACATCATATAGGTGTAGACGAATACTTAGATTATATAAACTTAAACCAATATTTTAAACTATGATTAACATTAAAGAGATTGCAGAGGCAGTAGGATTAGAATTTGAAATACCTGACATCAGAATAAGAAAGCGTAATATGGAGAACGTAAACGCAAGGATGACATACTCTTACATACTTAGACAGCTTGGGTATAGCTACAAGGAGATAGGTATGAGCTTAGGGAAAGACCACTCCACTGTGATACACTACGTAAGAAGGATAAAGTGGTACGCACAATCAGACGCACCGCTAAAGAAAAAGTTTGATAAATTATGTGCTATGTTTATCGATGGAGTAGAGGAAGAAGAGCAAAATTATAGCACCCATTACGCAACAAGAGAGGCTAAGATAATCGAGAACGATTTAAAAAATGAGATTAATGCTTTGAAAAGTGAAATAAAAAGATTAAATTTGGAACTAAGCTCTGCAAAAGGTAGGCAACAGTTTAACGCACAGGATATGGAGAGGTTCGAAAACATATTCAAAGTTGTCAAACAACGCACTAGACACGGAGATGAGTACAAGGTTTTTCAGAAATTAAATAGTATGTACAATGTTATATAGCGAGAAAGATTTAGAGAAGATATACGAATACAAGACGTGGTCTGACAGAAAAAAAATTGACGAGCTTCTTCGTATTGATTGTGATATGTATGCGAACCTTGGTATTGAATCTCCAAAGAAAGATAGAGAGAGTGCGAGGGTTAACTCAAGAAAGATATATCGTATCATAAAAAGGATAGACCAAGATATGGGCACTCAGCTCCTGATGCATATGGATAAAAAAGGTGACAATGGCTAAGATGTTTTCGTCCATAGATAACGAACGTGTAAAGCACATCAACTATCTAATGGATGGACTGTACGACCGACTCTCAGAGTTATACGAAGCACTCGTAGATAGGGAGCTTGAGGAGAGCAAGGACACCATAACATCTATAATAAAAGAATTGAAATCCTTACAAGACTCAATGGAAGATGACCTCTAAGACTTGCGGTAAATGTGGAGAAACTAAATCAATAGATGACTTCAGTTTACAGAGAAGTTTAAGTGTTGATAGCAGTAAGAAAAGGCGAAGCAACTGTAAGGTCTGTCGTAACAAATCACGAGTCAAGAGGATACGCAACGTGCGAGCGTGGTTAAAGCAGTACAAAAGAAACTCAAGCTGTAGTAAGTGCGGATACTCAAAGGAGACCCACGAAAGTTTTAAGTGTAGGGCGTTAGAGTTTCATCACCATAACGATGACAAAAGTTTCAGTATAGGGAACTCTGTTAACTGTGGTATATCTATTAAAAAAATTCAAGAAGAGATTGACAAGTGCATAGTACTATGCTCACGATGTCATATGGAAATACATTCACAATGAGATTCGAATCTAATACAGACTTAAAACGAGAGAGGGTAGCTATAGAAAAATTTGTTAGCAGGTTTGGTGGCACGTTTAAAAAGCTCGGACCCAATGATGTAGACTATAGGGTATACGACAAGTCGGGCGAGCTGATAGCATACGCTGAGGTCAAGGGTAGGTACAGAGATATTGATACTGCGTACCCACTTCCTGTGGCTGCACGCAAGGTAGTAAAGCTATGCGACAAGAGACTCAATCCTGTTATCATATGGGCGTGTGACGATGGCATCATATACGGCAAACCAACACACCTAAGAGGTGATGTCAGGTGGGGTGGACGTAAGCCACGAGCCGGAGCCGTTAACGATGAGGAGCTTATGATATACTACGACAAGCAGAAGGAGTTTAGATACATCAAGTACTACTAACCCTATAGATTATTTATTTGGTCCGAAAATAGTAGACTTCTTTTTACTTGGTCCGAACATAGTAGACTCTTTTTTACTTGGTCCGAATCCACTCGTCTTCTTTTTACTTGGTCCAAACATAGTAGACTCTTTTGTTGTTTTCTTTTTTTCCGTAGGCTTATAGTCGTACAGCTCATCTTTCATCTGCTGTTTTATTTTTTGAGCTGCTTTTTTTAATTCCTTCTCAGCTTGTCTTTCATCATATCCGGGAGAGTTAGGACCAAATGTTTGTTCCCATAGTTGTCTGTCATACCTTTTCATATCAGACTCACTATCAAAACCCTGAAGCATTTCTTCCTTTGTCTTCTTCTTATTCTTTAAATCTTTCTGAGCCCTTGACAAGTCAGCGTATATATTTGAAAGAACTACCTTTCTAATGTCCTTATACAATGGAACTAATCCTAAATTACCAAACAACTCTAAAGGCAACCTCACATATCTTTCCATATCCTGTCGTTCAATTGCCTCAGGTGTTGTCTTTTTATCTTCTGTAAGTTTTTCAACAAGCAAATCTGCCGTACCATATGCAGGTGCAAATGGTCCAAGCATTTTCTGCAAGAAATCACTCAGATTACTTCCTCTTCCCTGCCTTGATTCAGGAACAATATTGTATTGTATCGCATCTTTAAACTTATCGTATTCACCATCTCTCAATGCTTCGAGGTATTCTTTATTAAACTCTTCTACGAAAAAGTTAACAACCGTCTTTGTTGCATTACCAAAGTCTCTACCAAATAGTAGTGAGGTAAATGATGATGCGAAAGATTGACCTAATCTTTTTCCCAATGACTTGAATTCAGGTTCATCTTCTTCAAGTATTGATGATGCAGGTTTAAATTGCATCTCGTCATCATCATCATCATCAGAGAACAATGATGTCATAGCTTCTGCTGTAAGCTGACTAAGAAGGGTGTATATCATCATACGACTTGTCACAGCACCCAACAGAGCTGCACCTTGTTTCCTACTAAGTTCACTCCGACCCATCATACTCATCACACCCCTACGTGCAGTTACAAACTCTTGTATTAAGAAACTTGACATATAGTTATTAAAGGTGTTAAACGCCTTAACACTCAAACTTTGGTTTGGTCTGCTTACTCCTTTAAGCATACCCATAAACGCATTGTTAGTTGAACCTGCTAACACCGACCTTCTGTCAGCTAAATCAGTAGATTCTTTTAACGCAGATTCATACTTCTCCATATACGCTTCATCGTTAGCAGCAATCTTTTCAAAGTTAGGTTTGACTCCGGTGATTGCCTCGAATCTATTACTGAATGCACCAAACCACATTGGTCTCATTATTAACTTATCAGGTGTAGATATTAAACCATCAGCTACAAACTCAACTCCTTTTATCCATCTGCCTGTTGTTTTACTATGCATCTTGTTTAAGAAATTGCTAACAGTTCCTTTGGACTTCACACCCTTTACACCTGTTGCTTCGTTAAGATTGTTAGGGTCCACTAACTTACCTGATAAGTTGTCCTCAGGGAATATCCTGTTCAATTGTTTTGCACCTAAGTTCATCATTATTTCTAATGCACTAGGTGAACCCATTATTTCTGTCAGCTTACTACCTTCAATAAAACCCTTAGGGTCAGCTATAAGAGCAAAGCTTAGGTTAGAAGTAAGCTCAGCAGCAAACCTTCCTGTCCCTGCAAGCACACTACGGTAACCCGTCTTTTTTAAATAAAGAGCAATCTCATCTGCTAATGAACTTTCTGTATAAGCGTTTACTAAAAGATTGTCAACAGTCTCTTCGAACGCAGAATTTATAGCATTAAAAATCTCTCTCTGTTGTTTAGGTATTCTATTGTTATCTCCTCTTAATTGTTTTTCTGTTTGATTCAAAGTTCTTCTTGCAGTTCTAATTGGTTTTGTTAAATAGAAATCCATAAGCGTAAACTTCGCTCCTTTTTGAACTGACGCATAGACATCAAAATTTAATGGTGAAACTTTTCCTGTACGAGCAATTAAGTTTTTACCTCTTGTGCTTGGCTTTAATCTCTCGTTATAGTTTTGTATATCTGACGCTGAAGAACTAACATCGTTAGGACCTGTCTCTCTCATAACATTAAGATGGACATAGTTATTGATAGGTTTAATCCCCTCGCCTCTTATAATGTTAGAGGTGAAAACTGCTTTCGTTGTTAAGCCATCATTTATATCTCTTAAAGTCTCAATAGATTTTTTCTCTGCTTTATTAAAGGATTCAAACAAAGCTTGGTTATCAAACCTTCCATTATCGTCAGTGTATTCATCTAATATTTTTTGAAGAATATTTGCATCGGTATCACTATACTGTGTCTTTCCTGTATCGATAGCCTCGATAGTTGCTTTTATAAAATCTACCACAGAGTTTACTTCCTTGTTATTTGGGTTACTTAAAAACTCTTCTTGAATCATATAAGCCATCTGTTTAAATGAAGACTCAACAAATAGATTTCCATCTCTTCCCAAAGACTTAAACACAGCTTGTTGTGCTTTATCAGTAAGTGATTGAACCCTTTTGAAATCAAATGTATATTGTGATAGTGCTTCTGCAGCACGACCAAAAATAGATTTAAAAATTCTTTGTGTTTTAAAATCACCAAATAATTCGTCAATATTAAACAAAGGATTTCTTCTAATCATCTCTGCTATTGAACCTCTTTTACTTCTTGTAACAAGAGATTTTATTCTTGAATAAATTTTAGAAAACGGTAATAGCTTTCCTTCTTTTATTGCAGATGTTGATAGAGCAGAATCATTCATAGCATTAATCTTCTCAATCATAATCTCAGCAAAGTGTGGTAGGTATCCATTATTAATATTGTCAATAAGTTTTAAGAGATTCTTAAGGTCGTTTATAGATAGCTTACTTACACCATCTGTCTTAATTAATTTTTTTAGTTCATTAGCAGCATCTCTTTCCTCTCTACTTGGTAGGTTATTCTCTTCATCTAAATTTATTGAAGATTTTTTTACCTGTTTTATTAACGTATCTTTTTCTTTTTTTATTTCTGCCTCAGATTTTTTTACTTTCTCTACCGATGGAACTATTTCTTTTTTATACTTCCTCATTACTACAGCCTCTTCTTCTGTAATGTTTTCCTCCTTAAGCATTTGTTTAATGGTCGCTGCATAATCAACCTTCCCATCATCATCCTTAACCTTGTCCTTATAGTTTTCAAATCTATCAGCTAAATCAATAGTCATAGATAGCTCTTCATCTAATTGCTTAAGAACCTCTTCAGTTTTTTTCGTTGCAACCTGTATGTCTTCTAAGGAAAGAACTTTGTCTTTTGATTTGAATGTTGATATTAAATTTAGGTAGGTATCAAATACAGAGGAAGGTATTAAGGTTGGGTTTATAGAAAACAATCTTTGTAACTGTGGCACTAAACCATCTGCTATCCCCACCTTTGACCCTGCATTTGTAAATGCTCTTCTTCTTCCATTATTTGCTTCAGCTATTTGATTGGCATACTCTGCATTAGACATTACCTTAGACATATAGTCAACAAATCTATCTATCGATGAAAGGTTATCCATATCTACTCGACTAAACTTCCTTAGTATATCATTCATTTGTTTAGTAGTTATCTTACCTTTGCTCTCCATATCGCTAATCTCTTCGGATAGATTCTTAGATGCTTTCATAAGTGCAGACTTAGCACCATCTGCTCCTTCTCTAATATCTGCAAGCCGATTAGCTATAGCTTGCGTTTCAGTGATGGTTATTTTTTTCACGTCTTGTACACCAAACAATATTTTTTTAACTGATGGAGCTTTCTTTTCTTTTAGTCCTATTTTTTTTCTGAGGTCCCGCACCATCATCTCACGCTGAACATCTGTTGCCTTCTCGTATACCTTAGTCCCCTTGATATATTTTAATCCTGCATTATATGTTTTATTTGCAAGGGCACTTTCACTTTCGTTGACGTTTCTCTTTTTAACTTTAGCTATAACACCATCTAATTCTTTCATCACCCTATCGTATCCCTTGACAAATTTCTCAGAAACTTCTGTACGAACGGCTGCTTTTTTCTTAGTCTTTTTAAATGCATCTTGTATGACATCCATCTCAACACCTCTTCTATTTAGAACTACCTTAATAGCTCCCTCAGACATACCTTGAGCTCTTGCCTGCTTAATATATTTAACTATATCATCAACCTTAGGAGCTTTTCTTGATTCCATAGCCTGTTGAGGTGTGTCAATTCTTCTTTTATTCCTATCTAAAAATATTTGGGACTCTCTTTCTACATCTTCTGTTTCTTGTAGTAGTGTTTCTCTGCGTTGTTCAGGGGTCATATCCATTCTGAATTGAACATTACGAGCTTCAACTTCTCCTGCTATTCTTTTATAAACTTCATATCCATTTGTAGGAACCTTTATCCTTACAATCTCATCTATCAATTTAGATACAGTATCTTGCATTAATTCTCTATCTATATCACCAAAATATTCGATAGCCTTATTAATAGCTTCTCTTACTTTAGATTCAGTAGAGCCTATTGCTTTTGCTATAACATCACTTTCAAAAACGCTTGGATTTTCTGATAAATATTGTTGGATACTTAATAAAAAATCATCTGATAAAAATTTTTCAATCTCTTTTATTTTGTTTGATAAAATTTTATTTAATTCTTTTTCAGAATAGAACATTTCGTTCAACAATTTTGCACCTAAACCTGTATTGCCACCTGTTGCAAAACCTTCAATATTCTGTATTATGTGTTGTATTTCGTGTATTAATACAGACTTTGCAAAATCAGTAGAGCCTTTAATATCCTTATTAAAAATTCTTTCTGAAAGATTTATATCCCATCCATTTCTTTTAGTCAACATTTGAGCCATAGTGCCTGTGCTAGCTGAAGAATCTAATCCCCTTACAACCTCAACTGCCCATTTGAATATAGGATATGCTTTAATTAATTCCCCACTTACTAAGTCTGTTAATTTGGTTACATAATTTTGTGGACCTTTCCACTCATCTGTCCAAGGTGTAATATCACCTGTGATTTCTATATCATCAATCTCATACCTCCACTTACCGTCAGCACCTCGCTCCCATCCTGTTGCAATACGAATAGTTTTAGCAGATTTTTTAGCCTTCTCCATCTGTCTAGCAACACTAAGATTATCTCTAACATTGTCAGACAACTCTGCATTCTCTCCTATTATTTGGAACCTAGGCATCGACCCTTGCGATTCTTTCTTGGCATCGAACTTGGGGCTTAAGGATTCGCCACTAAATAAATCAGCAAGACCTGTATCTATAAACTCTTCAAGGGTTAGTTTTTTTAGTTTTTTATCTACTTTCTTTTCAATTTTATCAAGAGCTGCTTTCTTTCTATTCTTAAAATCAACAGGGTCGTGAGTGCCATCCTTTATCTCCTGTATTCTTATCTTTTTAAACTCTTCATTTATATTTTTCTTCTCTTGTTCACCAAATAAAATTGAAGACGTAACAAACTTTTCTTTTATGTATTTAAAAAGAGCATTCATCCATTCTAAAAACTTAGATTTTTGAGCTGCATTAGTTATATTCTCACCCTTAGTTGCCATAAGCTCTACTAAGGCTTCCTCTCTTGCTAACTTGTTGTCACCATATTTTTTAATTGCATTTTTTAATGCGTCGGTTCCTTCAATTAATTTTAAACCACGAGAAAATAATTCTTTACCTCTTTTGCCTGAAGCTTTTGAACGTAAGAAGTCTATCCATATATGACCGAACTCGTGTATTGGTGTAGCGAAAGAATCAAAAGCAGGGTTTAGAAATATCTTACCATCCTTAGTTAAACCAAGTATAGTCTTACCTTTAGACTCTTGAGTCCTCACTCCGGGTTGGCTTAGTATATTGTCAAACTCAACCTGACTTGTAGATACATTTACATTAGGGAAGGCAAATTTTAACTTACCAATTAGAATATCTATGTCAGAAATTTCCATCTTTGGAGCATCCCCTTGGAAAGCCGTATCAACCGGAGCTGTCCCCATAGTTTGGTCAGAAACTTGTTTTTGTGTAGGCATTTTACCCTTAGTATTTTTCTTAAATACACGAGAAGATTTAGCTCTCCAAGTAGGAAATAAGTTTATACCATTAGTAGGGTTTTCAATAAGAGCTATCACTCTACCCTTTGGACCTGTACCGTAATTTCCGTGGTTTATATCTATAACACCTCCGTTAATAACATCGATACCAACAATAGAAACAACGTCTCCTTTTTCTGCTTTTAGCATTGAAGGTTCTCCTATTGCTTTGTATATATTATTGCTAAGAAATACATCGGCATTTTTATCATTTTGATTTTTGTATAAGGCTCTGTGTATAGGGTTTTTTATAAGACCTTCCATCTCATCACCCTTTTTAAATCTTGTTATTTTTTGAGTTTTAGGTCCGTATGTTATATTTGTAAAAATTGCTGCCCTATCATCTAAATTTAAAGTATTATCAATATCGCCTTTTGCTCTATTAGAGGCATCAACACTAATAGCATCTAATAATCCACCAAAATCTGTTATATTGTTTTTACTAATAAATTCTAATATTCTTCCATTTGATTTACCTTTTGTTGTGTTTAACCTTTCAACTAAACTGTTTAAAGCAGCTTGTTGATTTTCAATAGGTTGGGATTTAACTTCAGGGGCAAGATACCTGAATGAAGCTTCGTTAGAGTTAACTGCACTGTTAGCCATACGAAAGATAGCCATAGGTACGTGACCTTGAGGTAGTTTGCCATCAGCCCAAAGTTTTTCGAACAATGCTTTATTGTCTTTATATATTTTTAATGCTGCATCGTATTGGTCTTGAGATTTTTTTCTTTCAACACCTGCCCAAGCAGCTTGCTTATTCTTGCCTAATACGTTAAACAATTGACCTCCATCTACTGTCATATCATTACCTACTGCATCCTTTATAGTACCTGATGCAAGTATGTCTGATACACCTGTTACCATAGGTATATCATTGAAATAACTAATTGGCTTAACTAAATCAGATTCATTTTCAACCCCTATCTCAATTAAGTCTTGTTTAGATAACTTAGTAGTTGATTTACTTTCTTTTATAGGCTGTACTTTAGTTGACGACATATCTTCTGTAGGGGCAGTGAATTTTTGCTCAACTTCATCCATATTATTCATCTCGTCTACAATAGCTTCTAAGTCTATACTTTCTGCTTCACTTAGTTCTTCGTCCACCCTAAACCTTGTCTCTCCCTCAAGACCTGCCTCTAATGTCTCTACGTCATTCTTAAAGTTTTCTATAGCTATCTCTTTATCGCCTTCTGCTGCTTCTAAATAAAAACCTTGTTCAGATTCATCTAACTTTTGAAACTCTTCGAAGGCATCAAATGGAGCAGGGGTTATTGCCTTATCTGTAGCTACCTCAGTATCTACCTCAGTGTCTACCACCTCAGTATCTACTTCAGTGTCTACTAAAGGATTCTCTTGTAGAGATTTAATCTCAGCTTTTAGCTTTGCTGCTTTATCTTTAGCGAACTGAGTCTTATTTCCTTCTAAGCCATCTAACTCAACCTGAAGTTTTGTTATCGCATCTAACGTAGGTTTGTTTACGTTAGGGTCTACGCTTAATATATCTCGTTTAATATTGGCTTTCTTAAACTCCTCGTCATATATTTCTTTAAGCTCAGTGTCGTTTTCTATATTAATATCTGCCTTGAGTAGTTGTTCAGGCGTTGCCTCACGTAAAAATTTAGCCATCATAGGACCTGATACCTCAGCATCCTTTCCTTTCCCGTTAATTTTATATTTAGGAGATTTGTATAGACCGTAACCTACAGTTATCGGTGCTGTTGCAGTACCTGCTACACCCTCAAATAAAACCTCAGCTACATCCATCTCTTGCCCTGCTGCTACTCTACCTGCAATCTCACCTACTGAACCACCTACTGCTTCTGCAGCACCACCTACTGCTGACGCAACTAACTTTCTTCCTGTAGCTTTAGCTACTGATGTAGTTAGTTTGCTTGCTACACCACCAAATGCTGCGTCCACAGCTCCAATGGTTAAACCTCTTGCCACTGCTTTAAATCTAATATCATTCATCTTTTCTTCGTTCTGAAGAACTTCACGGATATTTTCATTTGTCATTGGCTTATCTCCGAGTTGCTCTTGAAGTAACTCTGCGTATGTAAGACCTGCTTCTAAAGTTGTGCTTGCACCACCTATAGCTCCTACTATAGCTCCTCCACCAACAGTAAAAGGGTTGAATCCTGCTGCTCCTACACCTGCTCCTAATGCTCCACCTGCTGCTGCTCCTCCTAGTACTGTAGGATTTAACATAGCACTAACTGACGATACAAATAGTTGAGGGATAACAGTTGGGTTTCTTACGACACCCTTTATAAAGCCAAGAACCCCACCACCATTTTCTTGGTATATCTCTGAGAAGCTTCTCATCTCATCAGATTCTCCTGCTTCTTGCATCCTTTGTTGTGCAGCTATAAAGTCTTGGATGTCTTCATCGCTTGCAGAAGCCCCCTTTGCAAATAGTTCAAGAGACTCATCGATTGAACCACCCTGTGCCTGACCTGCAGCACCTGCTCTATATAGGTCACCAAATAAATCTGTAACTACATTCTTTCCGAATATCCTTTCAATAGCTGTATCTTTTTCTGTAGATTCGCTACCTATGTCAAAGGTTTCAATTGGTTGAACAAACTCAGTCTCTGACGAGACCAAAGAACCATCTGCCGAAGGTAATGCCATACCTTCGTCTTTTTTTTTTAACGGGTTGGCTACACCAATCAAAGCAGCAAAATCATCGGCATCTCCATTATACCCTGTTTTAGTAAACTCACCAAAGCCTTGATTAAAAGCATCAGAATTTGTAGACATTAAGTCTTTAAAATCTGTTTTCACTCCTCTATATCCTGTCTTTACAAATTCTTGATATAGTTCGTTAAATGCTTGTTCGTTCATAATTTCTATTCGTTAAATTGTTTTCCGTTTATTCCACCTCCTTGCACATTAAATCCTCCGCTTGTTGGTACGGGTGTTCCTGCAGGAACCTCTTCTTCTATAGGTGTGTCTTTTGGTATATCTGCCTCAAGCCCTTGTGATTTTATAATTTCTCTTCTAGCACTTTCAGGCATAGCTTTAAAAATATACTGTATAATCTTAGTATATTCTTTCGCTGCGTCTCTCCTGCTACCGAGCCCGTCATAAAAGTCTCCTTCAAATTCCTGTGGCATTAACTGAGAGCCGGGGATTGAAAGCTGAAATTTGTCCACACCTGTTTTTAGGTGTTTAATATTAAGTTCAGGGAATGCAGCTTTTATTTTGTCTATTAATCCTTTGTCTTCTTTCTCTTCATCCTTATACATCAGCGATTCTCCTACTGCTTCATCCATTTTATTTTTAACATATTTAGATAGAGCCTCATCATATGCCTGAATTTCTTCTAACTCAACTGCTGCATTAAAAATTTCTTGTGATTCATTAAACTGCCCTTTTGCATTATAATTTCCTCTTTCAAGAGCTTGACTAATATCTGTTACTCCAATAAGCATTGGCGATGCAGCCTGAATAAACTCTTCTTGAGTCTTAAGCTTCTTTAATTTACTTGGATTTGTATTTTCGTCCGTCGGTACATTCTCATCATAATCAGGATTCGGTACATAAGTATAGAAGCTTACAGTTCTTGATTCAACCTTGTTAGAATCAGGGTTATAAACTTTTAAAGTAACACCTTCAGCATCTCTAGTAATATCTCTTATGTTTGTATTTTGGTCTCTTAAGCTTTCAACTGATGCTTGCATACTTGTATCAGTACCATAAAATAAATTACCTACTAACCCTACTGATGCATCTAATTCATCTTCCGCCTTTCCTGTAGCAATAGTTACTGCTGTCGCTTGTGGGGCATATTGTTTCATACCTGCTGACTGTATCGACTCTTTGCTTCCAATCTGCGAACGTATTCTGTTTCTAAAAAAATCTTCTACAATCCCTTCTTGCTCAGGTTTAAATACAGGTACACCATTAGCGTCTACGTTTCTATCTAAGTATATCAATCTTCCTGACTTGTCATTCTTAAACTCGTCCTCATTATATGTAAACGTGTAAAATTCTCCCTTATCTGTTTGCAGTTTGTAAGTCGTAAGAGCTGATGAGATATGATTTTTATTTACCATCATTGAAGATACTGTATCATCCTCCCATTGATTATATGCAGGCGATAGTTTTTTATCTGCAATCTCCTGTATAGTATTTACGTCTCCTGCTCTTAAAGCTTTTACAAGGTCAGCCTCTATAACCTCTCCTAAAAAACCTACCTCTTCAGCTACAGCTTTGTTCACATCATATTTATTATAACTTCTTTTAATGCTTCCGTACATCTCTGCTGCAGTAAGCGTGTTGTTTATATCAAGACCCCCGTCTTCTGTTCTTGTAGCAAGGCTTATCACTCCGTTGGTAGGATTAATAAAAGAGCCCGTGTTTCTTAGATTTGCTAAACCTTCTACCTGCTCCATCTCCCATACTTCTCGATAATCAGACTCACCTTTCTCCCACCTATCCATCTTCTCTGTGTATGCCTCTTGGTATGCTGTGGCAAGGTCAAAGGTTAGCTTTGTACCATCTGTATTATTCTGACGGTTACGGGTGTACTCTCCCAAATTTAACTGACCTGTTTTTAATAGGTTGTCCTGCATACGTCTATACTCTGACATATTTGTAGTGTACTCATTGATAAAGTTATTTCCGTGGTCGTAATCTCCTACAGGTGAATTGGCAAGCTCGATACCAAACTGTCTTGAGTTCTCATCTATCTCAGCCTTTTTGTCGAGACGTACCTTTGCCTCTTCGTTGAGCATATCAGATACACTCTTTCCAACCTCGTTCCAATTTATCCTGTCCTTAGCGTTACGCTCTACGTATTTATAGTAAGTAGCCATCTATTGATTTTTATTTTGTGATGCAAGATATTGTATAATTAATTGCATAATCTCAGGCGACACTCCACCTGTTGCACTACCCTGTGCAGCACTTACTCCACCCATATTAAAAATATAAGGAGAACTTGAAAAGTTAGGAGCAGCTCGTAATGACTGCATAGTATCTGTATACTCATCTGTGCCACGAATCTGTCTTAGTACGGAAGGGTTTAAACCTCTTTCAAATTTTTTATATTCTCTTTTAGACATATCATCTACTGATGCCAAGGTATTTAAAGGGACTGTAGTTGTGGTAGATGCCAACGAGGTTGCAGGCGTATTTAAAGACGGACCCATATTAGCTGAAATAGCCGGAGTTCCTGCTAATAAATATGATGGAACTTGATTTGTTCCAAATATTTCTCCTGCAATTCCTGAGTCTGTTACTGATGCTGTTGATTCTTTTCTTTTACCTGCTCCACCTTCACCATATAACGCTCCCATTGATACTGCCTGACCAACACTGCCTATAGCTCCTTCTATACCTTCTCCGATTGCCGAGACCCTTGCACTTTCTGCGTCTCGTGCTGCTTGCTGAGCACCTGCTGCCTTATCTAAACTTAGCTGTGCTTGCAGTCCTGCTAAACGAGCATCCTCTCCTGCAATTAGTCCCTCAATTCTATTCATCTCTCCCTCCTGTGCAGCTCGGACCTGTTGCTGTCCTAATAAGTCTTGTTGGTATACCTGACCCGCAGTAGAAGCAACGCCTCGTGCAGACCCCTCTCTTGCTGACTCCATAAGACCTGCAGCCTGCACCATAGACCTGTCACGTGCTATATCGTAAATACCTTTGTTGATACCAAGGTCTTCCATATAGTTTACATCAAGTCTCTTTCTTGCATCCTTAAAAGCTCTTTGAGCAGCTTTTTGAGCTGCATCTCTTTTTCTTCTTTGAGCCCCTGCTTGACCAAATGATGCCCCTGTAGTTGCAACACCTACTGCTAAACTTGTTAATCCTAATGCTAATCCTGACATAATGCTAATTCTTTTTTAATTATTAATGGTGGTAAGGTCTTATAGTCCTCTGTGTACACATCTGCTTCAGCCTCCTCAAACGTCTTAGCATCGCTCTTATATACGCAACACCACTTGGTGTCCTCGTGAATATATAAAACTCTTTGTGTACCTATCTGCGTGAATATAACGTGTGGGGCTTCGACTGTTACAAGCTCACCACTATCCGTTAGATACGATACCTTACCTTCAAGTAAGAATGATGGATGCTGCTGCTTGTGTATCATTGATACCACTATGTGTCCCTTAGGCATAAATAGTTGTCTTGTATAAAGACCCCCTTCTAACGTCTGCTTTAGTGGGTAAGTGGCTTTCATATCCTCACTCTGTGGTGTTCCACACGTATGCATAACAGCCTCATCGTAATTACTTAAGGCTTGTTTAAAAGCCTCTATCCTCTCCCATAGCATCCCCCTATTATAGTTGACATAATTCAATATGTCCTCAGGTTTCTCGTCCTGCAATACAATAGTATCCTGCATAGAATTAAATATTTAATTACAAAGATAGTAATTTTAAGGGAAAGATTTCATCACC
>Ga0209535_1001540_pt1 | contig 15665 bp, 14 predicted proteins | sample LinPmetageLP28_FD_184041 | JGI IMG/M metagenome (GOLD analysis project Ga0209535, IMG submission 184041) | Marine viral communities from the Pacific Ocean - LP-28 (SPAdes) (version 2) | ecosystem: Environmental > Aquatic > Marine > Oceanic | place: Pacific Ocean | collected 2009-08-22 | reverse complement strand
ACTTTGTAAAAGAAATAAATATATTTGAAGAAGATACTGATGAAAGTTTAATTAGTCTTTTAATGAGAAGTGGTATGACTAGAGAAGAAGCCATAGCATATAACAAACAAATTAAACAAAAAGCAGATGGTGGAATAATACAATTAGCAGATGGATCAAAAAAATATTTCCCGCGTAAGAACGGAGAGATAGATGGTCCTGGAACAGGCACAAGTGATGACATACCTGCAATGTTAAGTGATGGAGAATTCGTGTTTACCGCTAAAGCAGTTAATAATGCAGGTGGAGGAGATAGAAGAGAAGGAGCAAAAAGAATGTATCAAGTAATGAAAAATTTAGAAAAAGGTGGTACACTCTCAGAACAATCAAGGGGTAGAGCATAATGGCAACAGACACACAGATTCAAAGAGAAGCACCAGATATAGAGGCTCGTAAACTTGGTTTAATAGACACTGCCAAGGCATTAACGGAAAAGGGTTATACTCTTCCAGATTATGTTTTGGCTGGTCTTACTCCTGAACAGAAACAGGCTTTTGGTTTAGCTCAATCAGGCATTGGTGGATATCAACCATATTTAGATGCAGCACGACAAGCAACAACGCAAGGACAAAATTTAGTAGGCGGTATTACTGGAGCACCAACAACGGCACAACTTGAGTCGTACATGAACCCTTTCCAGCAACAAGTTATTGATGCAACAATGACGGAGCTTGATAAAAGAGGAGCTCAACAATCAAATCAATTAGCTGGCGATGCTGTAAGAGGTGGCGTGTTCGGTGGTTCGCGTTACGGGGTTCAACAAGCAGAATTAGCGGGACAGCAACAAGACGCAAGAGCGCAAGCTTTAGCAACTCTTAATGCTCAAAATTATGGTCAAGCTATGCAAGGCTATCAAGGTGAGATGGAAAGACAAAGAATGGCTGGTATGGGTATTGGTGCACTAGGTGCACAACAAGCTCAATTAGGTGCACAAGCTCAAGGATTAGCTGGTCAAGATATTCAGTCTCTTCTTGCTTCAGGTGGAATGCAACAACAGTTTGCTCAACAACAACAAGACATTAATAGACAAAATCAATTACAAGGTATCATGCAACCTTACCAACAATTAGCTTTCTACGGTGATGTAATGCAAGGTGCACCATCTTCTTCGCAAGTCTTTAACACGGCTCAAGGATATGGCGGACCAAGTCCAATGCAAGCTGGTATAGGAACTGGTATAGGAGCCTTAACGGGTTTAGCAGGACTTAAAAAATTAGGAGTAGTATAATGAGTGTTTTAAATAGATCAATGTTTCAACGACCGATGCCTATAGTTAAAAGAAGTATAGGTTCTTCACAGTTAGGTGAAATTCAAAATACAATTATAGAAAATGACCCTCTTTACACAACAGGAAAACGAGCATTTCCAAGAGGAAAACGAGCACTTAGTGAGACTGAAACAAACAGAAATTTACCAAGTAATTATGATAAAATGAAACAAAGCATAAAAGATATTTATGATGATATGTTTTCTTCACCAGATGAAGAAATAATAACTGAAGAAACAATTACACCATCTCTTTCAATTGAACAAATAATGGCAAAACGAAATGAGATTATAGGTGTTTTAAATAGAAGAGTAGAAGAACTGAGTCTAAGTCCAGAAAAAGCTGCTGAAATAATTAATAGTATTACAGGGGGAGGAGAACCAGACTTAGGATTAATTAATCAACTTTATGAAGATATTGTAATATCTGATCAAGAGTTTAAAAAATTTATTGAAAACAGAGCAGAAGGCTCTCCAATGCAAGGCGAGCAAGTTAATGCTGAGAATGTTGGTATCATGGATGGTTTTAGTGGTGAAGGTCAAGGCGAAGAAGCAGAAGCCATGGCTATTTTAGAAGAAGGACAAAGAGCAGAAAAAGAAATTGAAGGAACGGAGACATACGATGAATTAATGCGCTCCATCAGAGGTGATGATTTAAGTGAAGCAGATAGAAGAGAAGAACTAGCTTCTTACGTAGGAGAAAAAGATGCGGAGGAAACACCTGATAGTGTATTAACTTTAGTTCAACCTGTTATGCAAATGCTTGATCAAGATACGGCTAACACAGGTATTGGTCAAATAGAAGAGGGTCAAGAAATGGCTACGATTGCACCCACACAACAAGATGCGGAGGAAATGATGGCTATGAATATGACACAACAACCCGTAGGCGTTGCTAATGGTGGTTATATGAGCGGTTTTCCTAATCAAAACATGGGAACACAATCATTAACAGCAAGTGATAACATCGATAATCGCATTATGCAGAATTTACAATTTGAAAGAATGGCACCTGGAATGATGGGTTATGCTAATGGTGGACAAGTTCAACATTTTTATCTTGGTGGAGAAGGTATAGCTGGAAAGAAAGCTATTTATGATCCTTTATACATGGAATTAATGGAAGGATTTAATGATCCTGAACGAAATAAAGGTAATACTCTTACGGATATTTCTAGATTAGCTCTAGCTTATGGAAGAGGAGATATAGATCCAAGTGAAGCAGGTAGCATGTTCTTAGATTCAACACAAAAAAGAGTAAACACACAAGGCGACAAAGAAAAAGCTTTAGAGATGCAACTTAAATCAGGTTCATTATCCTCTGCAATTGCTGCACAAACAGCAGAAGATTTAGCAGCATCTAATTTAAGAACAGCAATGGCTAAAAAAACAGGAGAGAGTGGAATTACTTATTTTAAAGAAGAAGGTGCAGAAGTTCCTTTAGAGTTTGCAGATATTAGTGGCTTAGTTGAAAAAATTGACGGATTACCAAATGGGTCAACAGTTTTTGTTGACAAAAACAACAAGTCTACAATTACTTTACCAAAAGTAGAAAACAAAGAAGCTTACTATGATACGAGAGCAACTCAAAAAAAGGTAGTGTTCCTTAGTGATGAAGAAATTAATGCAATGGAAGATACAAGTTTCCTTACTACTGTTGGAGCTGGTCTTACATTTGTTAAAATTAAACGTGTGAATGACGAGAACGAAGAAGAAATTTTAGATATTAATTTGAGTGAGCTTCAAAAATATTTAAATGAAAATAAAGGATGGGAAGTTGTTCCAGATAGTCAAATTAGTATTAAAAAAGAGGAAGGAATTCAACTTAATGCTGGAGGACCAGTTAGAAAAAGAAATGAAGGAACACCTAAGGAAGGTGAAATAGTAGGAGATAAGTCCTTAGAATATTATGAAGATATTTTAGATAATGCGGAAGAAGCAATGAAAGGAGGAAAAATATTTGTAGCTCAAACAGATGCGGATAGATCTTTTTTTAATTCTTTATACACATCAGCATATGACGGATTAAACGAACTACAAACATTAAAAAAACTTATCGCGGAAGATCCAAATTTAGTTGGCTACACGGGTGTGTTTAAACAGACTCTTAATAAAGTTGCAGGTTTTATAAATGACATGGAAAATTTAATGGGAGATAAAATATTTCCTGATGATGGTTCTACTGTCTTTGGTCAAGGCATGCAGTTTTTAACAGCACCAGAAATAGCTGATGTTAAAAGTTCTGTTGAACAATTATCAGATGCGGTTGCTGATATTATGAGTCTAAGAGGAAAAAGAGGAACTCCTGAAAGTGTAAGAAAAAGAGCAGAAAAAAGAACTGATGTTGTGTCAATGGATCAACGACAGATAGTTTTTAATAAAATTGATAAATTAACTGATTTTATGATAGATAAAACAAAATTATTTGGAATAGTATCAGGAAATTATGATGACGAAACTTATCCAGCTTTTAAAGATAGCATGGAGAAACTTAGAATAAACCTTAAAAATATAAACCCTGAAAATTTTGCAGAAAAGAAAACAACATTCACTATTCAAGAGTTACAAAATATTTTAGGAGAATAAAATGGGAGAAATTTTTATACCAGGTTTTCCTTATTCTATCACAATAGAAGGGACTAAACCTAATAAAGAAGAAGCTCAAAACATTTTAAAAATTGTTGAACGTTTAGATGAAGTTAAAATGCAAGGAGGTAATGATCTTTTAAATTTAGCCGATAAATTTGCAGAGAAAGGAAGTGAACTTGGCTCAAGACTTGTTGAAGGAACAGTTACTTCTACAGAAAAAGAAAATGCTATAAATATACTTGATGACTTAAACATGCTTAATAAAGAAGAGTTAAAACCTTTAGAGAAAATTGGTTTAGATAGAACGACCGCAGGGGTAGGAGGTTCTATGTTTCTTTCTGCTGGCGGATATAGAGATTTATATAATCAAGTTAAAAAAAATGTGAAGCTAGGAAAAATTCCTACTGTATCTAACATAGTATTATCAGGGGGAAAAGCTTACTTTGGAGGTGTATTTGGAGATATAGGAGGTAGAGCAGCATTTGATATTGCTAATGCGATTATAAGTGGTGACCCTAAGATGTTAGAATTTTTAAAAGACGGAACATTAGACGCGGATGCTAAACAAGCTATGTGGTACGAGTCAATAGGTATGGCTCTTCCACAAGTACTAGGAGCTGGTTTTAGACTTTTAACAGATTTAAAAGATCCTGCGGTTAAAGCAGCATTAGAATCAGCCGAACGATTAGGAATACAAATTAATTTTGGTCAAATTGCAAAATATGCAGACAAGGTAAGAGCTATTGGTCCTTTACCTTACATTGGTGCAGGAGTAAGAAATAGCATAAAGGCTCAAGGAAAAATATTAAATGACACATTTAGAAAGTTCACAGAATTATATACACCTGTTAAAACATTTTCTGATGCGGGAGTAGATATTTTTGCAAGAGCAGATTCTAGATTTGAAGCAGGAAAAAGAATTTTAAATAAATTGTGGGGCAAAGCGTACGACTCTCATGCAATGCTACCTAATAAAAATATATTTAAAGGAGGAGAGGTTAATAATTTTATAAATAAATTAGTTAAAGGGGATGTGTTAAGACAATTTAAAGGTCTTCCTGTTAACTCGGAGGGAATTATTAAAGAATACGACACTATTATTAAAGAAGGTTTTTTTGATAAAACTGCATTATCGCGTATTAAGGGAGATGGACTTAAAGATTTAATTACCACATTACGTAATTATCAGCTTGATTTAAAACAAGGAAAAGGAAACATTAGTTATGAACAAATAAGAAACTACAATGAAGAGATAAGTATATTGTTTAAAGATTTAACGGAGGGAGATAAAGTTTTTGCAGCTCCTTTTAAAAAATTATTATCTCAATTTAGAGGAGCAAGTGACAGTATTTTAACTAATGAATCAAATTTAATTAAAGAATTAATTCCTGAAAAAATGCTTTCAGCAATTTTACAGAGTCACAAAAATGCTTTGTCTTATACGAAAGGTTTTAAAACTTTATATGAAAGACCATCAGGATCAATTTTTGGAAAATATGTAGATAATATTTTTGAACCAGGTCTTATAAGAGAAAAAAAAGAAGTGGATCAGCTTCTAGAATCATTAATGAAAATAAAATCTCCTGCTGGTTTAAGAGATTTAAGAAAAATTATAGGGGAAAAACAATTTGGAGCTTTTGCAGATGAATATCTAACTAATATTTTTAAAAAATCTTTTACTAAAGGATCAGAAAGTGCTCTTTTTGGAACTGGTACAAAAAGTAATCTTTTAATTTTTGATCCTGTAACACTTAATAAAAACTTAGGTTTTGATATTAGAGGTAAAAGTGAGTTTACGGATGAGCTTTTTAAAACTTTAGGTATTAGTAGCCAAAAATTACAAGATGTTATTAGAACAGGAGCGTTCATTGAAAATGTAAAAATTGGTGATCCATCCGCATTCCTTCAAAGACGTTTTCAATTAACAGGAGCCAAGAATGTTTTTGCTACTTTATTAGGAGCAGGAGCAGCTTACAAAGGTGGTGAAGCGGTTTTTAGTGAAGATGATGGTATTCTTACAAAAGGTTTTAAAGGGATAATGGGATTAATGGCAATGAGATATGGTCTTGGTAAAGTATTTGCTAATCCTAAATTAGCAAAAAATCTTACTGATGTTTATGAACTTAAACCAAGAACTTTTTCTTTTAAAAAGAAACTAGACATTATGCGTTCTATTTTTGACTTTCATCACAATGAACAACCCGATGAAATAGTAAACACAACAAAAATGTTTGAAGAGGTATTTAAAGATCTTTCAAGTACTTTAAATAAAAAAGATTTAGATGACATGAGTGACTTGTTTAATGATTTAAAAACAAAATCAGATATTTATTTAAAGGGTGTAGATCTTGATGCAGATGATGCCGAGATGGAAGACATGAGAAATGAAATTATTAACCCTAACGAAAAAGTAATCATTGATGAGGGAGCTACTTTAAACGTCCCACAACCCGATGCAAACTTTAATATGGCCGCGGTTATTGAACCTTTACCTGGTCCTAGTTCCGATCGTCAAGAAGCATTACAATTAGAAGATGTAGGATTACCTCTCTTTAACGCAAATCAAGGGGGCATAGCTTCTTTATGCGGTGATAAAAAACCCCAACAAATGGTGGCGTAAATGGGTATTTGGAGTGCTATCATGGGCGGAAAAAACACAGGAAATAAAGATGCCCAATCAAAAAAATCTTGGCAAAGTAGCGGTAATGTACCTGACAATCAATCTAAACAAAGAACACAGCTTGATCGATTAATGGCCAAATACGGAGAAGGGTTTAAAGACACCAGTCAAGGAAAATTATTATCAGGATACATTGATAATGTTTCCGTCAATAGAGGCGGTAACATGGGTGCGGATAATGATAGTTTCTATACCACAGGTGATGATGAAGCAGATGAATACAGGTATGATAATCTTTCAGGGGATCTAGATGTAAGTGATATAAAAGGAATTAACACTACTCTTGCAAGAAAAGGATTAAGTAATGAGGATTATTTTAAATATAACCAATTTTTAAGGGAAAAAAATACTAATGCTTATGATAAAGCACGTCCCATAAGTAGTGGTAAACTAATAGGTACACTAGGAAGCAGTCTTTTTCCTGGTGGAGGGATTATGAAATTATTGAAGCAGGCAAAAAATGCAAGTTTTAATAAAGCAAAGGGCTTAGTAGATAGAACAGGAATAACAGATACTCAATTGTATAAAGATGTTGTCGCTGCTCCTTCAGGTTTCGTGGGTGATTTTAAAAATTTAATTACTGGTGGAAGAGGAGAAGACGATGAAATTTCTCTTGATGTGGAAGCTATTAAAGAAAAGAAAAAAAACAAGAAGATAGCGAATTTAAATACAGATACAGATACAGATACAAATAATGCTGTTATGGCAATGGCAAATACAAAAAGTAATATTACTCCTTATAATTTTAACGCTAATCAAGTTGATTTTGACGCGCTTCGCGGTAACCGCTCATTAGATTTTAGTAAATTAGCAGGTGCTCCTAATAAAGGGGAAAATACTTCTGGAATATCAGGTGTTAACTTAGATAATATGGCTTACAAAAACTACTTAGCTAATAAAGCAGGTTATCCAAACACAGGAATTAATAATACAAGTATGATAGAAGCAATGAAAACTAATCCTACTTTACTTAACAGAGCAAGCCCTACAGGTTTAAATTATAATGCTTTAGGTGAGGTATCTAACCCGCAAGATTTAGATGCTTCCTTAGGTTATGAGTTTTTAAATAATAGGATAGTGTAATGGAAACTAATGTTAGAAATGCTATTTGGTTTGCTATAATTTTAGTGAGTGCTGGAGTGACTTATGGAATGATGTCTCAACGATTAGAAGCAGTTGAATCACAGCAATCAAGATTAGAAATGATAATACTCCAAGACATACCAGAAATAAAAGAACGAGTGATACGGCTTGAAGTATTATTAGAAAAAGCATTAGAGAGATAATTTCTCAAACTTTACAGAGTTTGATCCCCATTTTCTTAAATAGTCTTCGTCAATACTTGCAGTAAAGTTATTAGAGTCTTTTAATTTTTCTTCAAGAAAGTCAGCTTGTTTTCTAAACCTACTAACATTTTCTTGTGATCTTTCTATTTTAAATAGCTTAGACATAATCAAAGCATCACTGATCGTGCTAGCTAGTTGATCCATTGTGTAACTAAAATCAAATGTTCTCGTTCCTTTGTTATACTTTGATTGAAACCAAACTTTATTTTTAGTTTTTCTTCTCCATACCGCATATGTTTCTTTAATCGTGATACGCGGGGCGCTATTATTATTTCTTACCACATAAAATATTTGTGGTTTGTCATAATACTTAGACTTTCCTTTTTTTAAATCGAATAGATCGTTCATAGAGTCCTCCAATATTTACCCTTAATAATAAGGGGTTTAGTTTTAAACTTTGTGTCAATCCCAATTACTTTTAATTTTAGTTGAGTATTTACAAAGCGACAAATTTGAGAAGAGCTTAATTTAGGAAACTGTTCTCGCAGTTTTGCAATCAACGGTTTTTTCTTTAAGCCCTTATCTACTAAGTTAGCTAAAGCATTCATCAAATCCTCCTGACGTTTTTTCTTCAACTGTTTTGTTGATAATGGTAATGAAGGCACCACAATTTTTTTGGGTGCCTCTTTGTATTTTCTTTTAGTTTCTTTCCCCGCGGCATCACGTAACCATTGCGGGACAACTAAGATACCTTCCTTATGAAAGATATCTTGTTCTTCTTTAGTCATTGTATCAGGTAAAATTATTTTACTCATGATTACCTACTTTTAATGGAGATAATTGATTATCCATAATTTCATCAACATGTGAATCAATGGCTCTATCTAATTGAAAGTCTGCTTCTTTTTCTTCATTAAAATCAGCAATAGCATTTAATAAAACAGATCCTCTTTCATTTGATTGTCTGTTTACTTTTCTAACAGCATCTTTAAATGTAAAGATGCTTCCGAAATTAAATTCTAATTGTTTTGAATCAAACATTATTTCCTCCCACAAGTTTAATAGCAGGAATGATATCATTCCCTCTAATTTTAAGATGTTTAAGTAAACCTTTTTCTGCTGAACGTTTAGAATCAAGGTTTAAAGTAATTGACCTCCAAGCTTTCTTTGGGTCATCAACTTTTTTTAATGCAATCATATCAACAACCTCTAGTAAAAGAGATCGGTCACCGTTTAAAGAACCACCCGCAAAAAACTTTTCATTGCTTACAAGTTTAGCAAGCATCGTTCTTTCTTCTGGTTGGTCTTGTCCTTTTTTAAGTTTCTTTAAAAACACTGCACTGAAAATTTCATTTCCGATGTAGTTTAGTGTGTCTTCTTTTTTTAGATACATTTCTTTCTCCTGTATATTTAATATAATTTTATATTACATTATATTATATACATTACAAGTAGTATCTAATTTACCGCAGAAAACAGCCAATATTTTAAGTTGCGTCACCCCACGATTTTCCTGTTTCACAATCAACTTTACTCGGAACAGTCAAAGGTAAAGCATTTTCCATAACCTCAATAATTTTCTTTTTTGTTTTTTCAGAGCCATCAAAACTTAAAGTTAGCTCATCATGAATTTGTATAAGAGGAACTAATTTTTCTTTATACAATTCTATCATCGCTTGTTTTGTTTGATCCGCAGCAGAACCTTGTATCAATCTATTAAGGGCTTTGTATGTTCCTGCTCTTTGCAAGTGGTGATGCTTACCATATTTTAATTTGGCTTGATCTTTTGGTAAAGCTTTAAAGACACCGAAGGTTGTTGGTTCCCATAATTCAAAACGACATTTCCTTCCTTTAATTGTAGAAACATTTCCTTCATCATTTGCAAGTTTAGATATTCTTTTTGTTAATTCTTTAACAAAAGGAACTTTTTCATTATACTCTGCTAAAATTTCTTTTGCCATATCTACGTCTACTTGTAGTTCGTTGGAAAGTTTATTAACACCCATTCCATAAAACAGTCCAAGATTAATTGTTTTTGCTTGATCCCTTTCAATATTAGCTATCTTAGCGACAATACTGTGAAAGTCTGCTTCAGGATTTTTTCGATATTCTTCTACGACCGATGATGCTCCTTCGCATTTAAGTTTATAAGCAAAGTGTGACGCGATCCGTGGCTCTTGTTGTGAGTAATCAAAACTACCCCACGTCTCTCCTTCTTCAGGTAAAAACAATCCTCGAATTTGTTTTTTAATTTCTTTATTTTTGGAAGGTAGTTGTTGTAAATTAGGATTAGAGTAACTAAATCTTCCTGAAACAGTTCCCGCAGTACCATCACGCATTTGATGAATACTAGCATGTATCCTTCCCGTTGAACCATGACGAATAATGGTATCAAGAAAAGTAGACTGAACTTTATTTATTTCCCTAGCACTTTGAATTTTCTGAGCAATAGGGTGTTTGTGATTCAATAAAAAATCTTTTGTAAAACTAGGTGCCCCTGTCTTCTCTGTTCGTGGATACTCTATTTTAAGTTTATTAAAAACTTTTTGAATTGAATTCGCAGCCCAAATATCCACTGCAACACCCGTGTCTGCCAATATACCACTAAGTATCTTCTTCTCTGTAATCTTAAAACTTTTTTTATAACTCTCTGCTTTTTCCACATCAACTCGTACTCCTTTTTTTGTCATCTCAAATATTATAGGAAGAAGATCCATTTCTAATCTATAAACACTTGTTAAATCTTCTTTGTTAATAATGCTTAACATACTGTGATAAAGTCTCAATGTTAAGTCAGCATCCTGTTCTGCATAGCCTCCTACATAAATAGCAGGCAGTTTGTACATTTCACTTTTAGGATTAACACCAAATTCACTTGCAGCTTGCTTCAATAAATTCTCATCTTTGTACTCACCTAATATATCTTTTCCTACTGCATTTAATGCATAAGAAAATTTATTCTCATTAATGATAGGAGCCATTAACATTGTGTCTACAATTGGTCCTTTAACATCAATACCTTCCGCATAAAGCCAACCAAGGTCATACAAGGCGTTATGAGCTACTTTTATCGCATCAGTTTGCATTAAATTTTTGACCCATGCCATAACACGCTTACGATCCCAATTGAAACCGTTTTCATGTCTTATGGGGTAATACCCCTTCCAGCCATCTACAGCGATAGCCACGCCTATGATATGACCTTTTTTTATTGTCCATCCAGGTCCCGTTGTCTTGAGTTGAGGGTCATATGTCTCTAAATCAAAAGCAATGACTTTTGCTTCTGATAGGTCAGGTAATTCATAAGGAGGTATCCATTCTGATTGTGTAAATCCAAAATTATGTTGCATTGTATTTTTCCTTTATATATTTCGATGTTTCTCTTCCTCGTTTTTCACCTTCTGATTCAAACGAGTGATTATCTTTATTCGTTCTTGCTTCTATCTCTCCTGCTATAGCCATATAAGCAGAAGCATCTATATAACTATCTTTTTTATGGCTGTGAACTAAGCGAGCAATTTTAACAAGAGCCATGCATATGGCTACATCATGAGCTTTTATTTCTTTCTTTAAAACAACTGACCATAACTTAGCTATGTTTTGATGATTAGTAAGACGATCTCCGTAATCCGTGTTTCGATCTCCGCCTATTAATTTAATAGCTTCTTCTAAAATTTCTTTATGTATCATATTTTATATGCCTCTTCTCGTTGAGCCTCGACTAAATAAAGTTTTTCTTTTGCTCTGGTTACCGCAACATAAAAAACTCGATGCTCATCATCAGGGTTTCTTGCGTATGATCTGTAAACTAGTCTTCCAATATCCAGCAGGACAACAACATTATCGCACTCACCACCTTTTGCCTGGTGGATTGTAGAGACTTTAATACGTGGCTCCCCTTGTACGTCTTCTCCTACTCTTTCCAACCTTCTTAAATAAGCAATTTCTTTTGGTGTTAAACTACTTAATACCTCATACCATTCGCCATCTACGAGCAAACCTTTATCATTGTGTAAATCCTGTAAATCAAACAGTTTTTTTTCTTCCTCTTCTTTATGTGTCTTAGCTCCTCTTTTTAAATACCCTTTAGAAGAAATTTTAGAATATAAAGTTTTTAATTCAGGTAGAGTAATAGACACGCCTTGTTTTAATCTTTTCCAAATTTCAATAGCTTTAATAATAGTCATAGAAACTGGTCGATGCTCTCCTCTTCCATACCAATACCCTTCATTAAATAAATAATTTTCAATCATCTCGTTACGAATTTTTTTAGTTCTTCCCAGCAAAAGCCAGTTACCCTCAGACATGTTAATATGTTTGATATCAGACATTCTTTTAACCTGACCCTCTTCTTTTTTAGGTTGCCAAGTTTTTACTCTTCTGTTTTTTACCTTAGAAATAATATTGTTTGCAATATCATAAATAAGCTTAGGACATCTATAAGACTTGTTTAACACGGTTACCTTACCTTCTAGCGCGATAAATTTATCTACATCGGCTCCCATCCATCTAAAAATAGCTTGATCATCATCACCTGCTATGTATGTTTCTTTACTGTTGGCCATTAACTTATCAACCATGTTGTACTGAATACGTGGCATGTCTTGTGCTTCATCAATAAAGAGTACATCAAACTGTGTAGAAAATGTGTCATTTGTGTAATCAACAATCATGTCAGTAAAATCAAATAAATTATTATCCTTTTTATATTTTTTAATTGTACGGTTTAAATAATCTAACTTAACGGTATTAAAAATCTCAGAACTATTGCTGCACTCTTCCTCTAATGTAATGTCTTTTATTCTCGCCGCGTTAATTAAATTTAAATATTTAAAATTAGAATTAGTATAAATAGAATCATCATTATCATTAACTACAAGATTAAAACCAATAAGATCCGATAACTCTTTCCAGTGCTTACCTTTCATTAAGTTATCTTTTTCCACAGGCAAATGTCTAAAAGCAAAGCTATGAAGAGTTTTAAAGTTTACTAAATCATCTCTACTCGCTTGAAATTTAAAACCAGCTCTGTCCCGTGCTTCGCGTGCCGCTTTCTTGGAAAAAGAAAAGAAACCAATTTTATTCCATTCAATACCTTGTTCTTTTTTCTGTTGACAGATATCTAATAACTTAGTTGTTTTACCTGTGCCTGGAGGACCTAAAATAATATTGATCATTAAAAAGGTACCTCTTCATCATCTTCTCTACTTAAAAGCTCTTTATCTGTTAGCTTAGTTGTTTTAAGATTAGGCATATTTTTTATTCTATTAGGTCTGTCAAAAGAAGGTATTGCCCATGCTCTTGCTTGTGTTTTATTAGGGTAAACTAAAACATCCACTCCATGTAAATTCTTTAATCGTTGAACAATCCAAGCTCTAGACTGTTTAAAGTTTTTACTATTCTCTAACCATTTACTTAAATCTCTTAACCTAAAGTATGTTGGGTAGGCATTAAAAGAAGAACTACCTTCGCCAAAAGAAATTTTATTCTCATAGTCGGTGAAAGGTTTTTCCATATCTAATTCATCCACACTAAATGACTCGCCACGTCCAACACAAAACTCCATTAAGTAATCTTTAAACTCACCTACTTTTGATACATCCTCTGGAACACTAATCTTTGTAATTGTTTCAAATAAATTTGCTAAAATATCATTCCAATCTTTTTGTTTCATTTGAGGAATAAATCTTAGTAACTGATCCGATACTAAGTCTCTGAGTCCTTCATGATACTTTATATTTTTCCAGTTACTTGTTTCAACGGTATCGGAGTCTATATTTAAAAACCAAATTTTAGGGTCAGACTCAAGGGCTCTTAGATCAGAATACACAGGATGATCAGATCCTGATACACCTACACCGTATTTTCTTGTCTTACATAAAGCTTTATTGCAAACACTCTCAACAGGAGGTTGTGTACATTTATACATGTATTTAAGAGATCCATCTGTTTTATCTGCTCCCACTTGTTTTTGTAATACGGTAACCTCATTCGCGTCCAAAGGTGGATCCATATATTCACGATTATATTTTTCCATTAATTGTTTCCATGAGTCAGGATTAGATTTGCGGTAAAAAATTCCTATATTAAATAAACCATTATTTCTAGTGCCTTCAGGAAACCCTTGTGTTGTTAAAACTTGTAAACATGGAGGACCGTTCTTTATGATATCTTGTTCTACCTTGATTGCGATTTTGCTAATATCATCACAAGCGTATTTGTCGTATAACTCAAAGAACTCGTCAAGAGAAGCACCCTCACCATTGTCAAGAAACGCGTACCGTGTCTCACCATGATAGGGAAGGTTCAGCCATGAACCCGCATCCTTTTCGCTGGCCAGTTTAATTTGTTTAGGGAATACCTCAGTATTAGCATATCCGATGTAAGAGGCTATCTCCTTTAATTTTTGTTGAAAGAGGGAAGCTGGTTGTGGCTTTTTTGAAAAAAGAAAAAGATGGGCTCCAAAAGATTTGGATGCACACATTACTAATGGGAATTTGTATTGCCGTATTTTGGATAATATTTTTTTGTGATCCAGCGGGTACTCGTCTATATCAATACAACCCCAAATGGCAGTTGCATCATCGCGAATGGGAACAATACCTAGAGAAGGGTTCTTACCCTCTAAATGATCTGCAAACATTTGCAGGGTAGGTGCTTCGTGCTTCGTGTACGATTGACCATCGCGCTTACCACTTACTTTCGTTTCCGAATAGCGGTATTCACCATGTGCACGGTCTAATCCCGAAAATATATTTTTAAATTTTTCTGCTTTCATATTTTTTTAAATAATAATTAAGGGCGAAATTTTCGCCCTTAACCTAAAATATTAAGGTGACTACTGATATAGTAATTTACCGTCCGAATTAACTTTATCGGTTTCGGTTACTACATCATCATCATTATCATTTAAAGCTTCAGGTGTTGGATCAATAGATCCAGAACTCACAAGCTCATGAAAGTGCTTTGCTTCCTCCACAACATAAGATGGATTAGGTAAATCATTAACTGATTTTTCCATTGTAATATTCCATCCCCACCAGTCATTCTTTTTATTCTGCTCTTGTATACCTTTCATATTGTAAACATTGGCAAACATTGGAAGAGTAACTAGTTTCCCATTACTGGCTTTCATTTTTTGATTCATCATCATTGTATTCCAGTAGCGAGATTTTTTGTATTGAGTTTTCTGCATAATGATTTGACATTTTTCAAAAGAGCCATCATCATTTAAACGTAAAACAAAATACTCCGCCGTTCTTACTATGTAAGTAGGGCTTACAGCACCATTAATCATGTAATGGTCTTCGCCGTCCGCTCCTCGCGTTAATGCAGGGATATCTTCGGGCTTATATATTTTTACTGGTGCTCCAGTGCCTTCACCAAGAGGGCTCCACTCTACACCACGAACTCTAAATGCACAGGGCACTACAGATATTCCTTTGTAAAAATCTTTAGTCACCGAGTTAAAAATGTCGCCTTGCTCAAGTCCATCTACAAACTTAGCATTGCTCTTTTTAACTTCTGGAGTTTGGGAACTAGCAATCTTTAAAAATGGAATTGCCATTTCCAGCGCATTAACATTTTCAAACCCTGCACCAGCAAGATCTGTAAAGTCAAACACGTGAGTCGATATTTCGCTTTTCTTTTTTTTTGTTACATCGTTCATTGTTATTTACCTTTTTTTATTTTAACTTTGTTACCCATAAAAACGCTAAATGTTTCTATAGGAAGCTCTTTGCCCGCGTTTATTTGTTCACCAATAAAGGCATTCAAGGTCATCGGCTCGACCTTGCGTTTTTGAT
>Ga0209535_1001538_pt1 | contig 15677 bp, 27 predicted proteins | sample LinPmetageLP28_FD_184041 | JGI IMG/M metagenome (GOLD analysis project Ga0209535, IMG submission 184041) | Marine viral communities from the Pacific Ocean - LP-28 (SPAdes) (version 2) | ecosystem: Environmental > Aquatic > Marine > Oceanic | place: Pacific Ocean | collected 2009-08-22 | reverse complement strand
AAAATTTATGCTGCCAATAATTAAATTTTTTGCTCAAATAATGACTGGCATTTGGAGCGGAATAATAAAGACTTGGAAATTTAGCACAAAAATAATTATAAACGTATTCAAATTTCTTTTTGCCTCAATTGCCTCAGTAGTACAAGACATTAAATTGCGCTTTTTAGGCCTTAAAGATATTATAATGGGCGCTTTTAGCTTGGATAAGGAGCAAATAGCCAAGGGGGTACAAACTTACGCCACAGCGGGCAAAAAGTCGGCTGAGATGTTTAGCAGTATAATGAATAAAGAAATAACTCCCGCTTCTTTATTGAGTGGCACTATAAACAAAATAGGCCAAGCGGGGGCGGCTTCAAACCCTACCAAGCCCACGCAGTTAGAAGTATTTAACGTTTCCAAAAGCTTGGCACGTTTCGCCCCAAAGGGTAAAACGGGGACACCTACAGCAACAGGAGGAACAAAGGCGGCCAGCACTAGCGTAGACGGAATAAAAAGCGGACGGCCAACACACATTAATATAGACATAGGAAAATTAATTGAGAATATGAATATTACAGCGGCAAACGTGGACGACCTAACGGGACAAATTAAGGATCAAGTGGCCCAGGCTCTTTTTAGCGCTGTAAATAATGTTAACAATATAGCGGGGGTTTAATTATGAGCAAATTTAAAACAGGCATAGGCTTTGTCGATTTTCCCAACGAAATGGCGGCCCAATTTCCAAAGGTTAAGCCCTCTTTAATTTTAAAAGGGTTTGGACTCCAAGCAATAAAAACAAAGCTTTACAGCACGCAACAAACAGGGCAAAGCGGACATACTCCCGACTATGGCACAATAAGAAGCGAGGACAGAGACCAAATAGCGGGCACCAGTTATCTAGGGACTCCCGTTTTTATGAATGTGGAGTTTAGACCTGGAAAGTACACCGACAAAAACGGCACAGAAATAGCCTACGGCCAAATTTTAAGCAATACAAACGACAGCGCAACCCCTAGCGAGGACGGGGAAAAGCCAGGATTTAAAATAGACACGGTTTTATGTGATGTTACAATAGTAAAGCAAATTATTACAACAAAAATACAAGGAGTAAAAGGCTCAGTAAAAGAGTATATAAGCCAAGACGACTACGATTTAACAATACGGGGCGTCTTAGTAGACCCAAGCGGCCAACGCTACCCCGAGGAGCAAGTTAAGCAACTTGTAGAATATTGCGAGGTTCCCGAGTCTGTAGAAATAGCGGCGAGGTTTTTAAATGATAATTTCGACATCCACTACTTAACTATAAAGGAGGTAAATTTTCCACAAATAGAGGGCACCGAGAACGCCCAACTTTTTGAGATTAAAGCAATATCAGACGAACCAATAGAATTAACTGTAAACGGGATAACAGACTAATGGTAAGACTTGACAGCGAAATAACACTAAGCGAGCAAGTTTTTAAATTTTGCCATGAAGTTAGTATAGTTAGCAGCTACGACAATCTCTTAGACAGTGGAAAGGTTATAATTCCCAAGCGGATAAGGTACGTTAACCAACAAGGGCAAAGCGTCCCAAATATTACCCAAGGACCAAACGCCCTTTTTAAAGCTGGGGACAAGGTTAACATAAAGGTGGGGTATAACGCAAAAATAAGCCAAGTATTTACAGGGTATATAAAAGCGGTAAGGACAAAATTCCCTTTACTTTTTGAGATAGAGGACGAAGTATATAAATTAAAACAAAATAGACTTAATTTAAGCGTAAACAATCCAAAGTTAAGCGCTTTATTGAAGTTAATTATTCCCGAGGGGATAGCCTACCAGGTTACAGCGGAGCAAAACCTCGGGAAGTTTAGAATAAAAAATGCGAGTAGTGCAGAGGTATTGGACGAGCTAAGAAAAAAGCACGGAATATATAGTTTTTTTCGTAATGGCGTTTTATATGTCGGCCTTAGCGTTAACCCAAGCCTCCAAACAGTCCACAGGTTCGAATTTAATACGCCGACCCTAATAAATGGGGACAGCTTAAAATTTATTGATGAAAGCGAGCGAAAAATAAAAGTAATTTGTAAAAGTATAGACGACAATAACAACACCTTAGAGGCTACAGCGGGAGACGTAGACGGGGAAACAAGGACGCTATATTTTAACAATTACAATTTAACCGACTTACAAGCCACAGCGAACCGCTTAAAAGACGGTTTGAAATATTCGGGATATGAGGGCCATTTTTTAACTTTTGTTAGTCCATTGGTAAACCATGGGGACATAGTAGAGTTAATAAATAAAACAATCCCCGAACAATCGGGCGGTTATTTAGTTACTCAAGTGGTAACAACTTTCGGGTATAACACGGGGGGACGACAAAAAATATATATTAAGCAAAAAGCTTACGACCTTATAGAGGACGCAAGCGGAAACTTTATACAAAAAGCCATTAGTTAATGAATACGCAAAACATAGGCGACATAATAAGGCAACTAGCAAAGCAAGAGGAGGAGATTTATAGCCTACCGTGTAAGGTGGTAAGCATATCCAACGACCTGGCCGAGCTACAGCCTTTAAATGGAGATCCTAATTTATTGGGGGTTAAATTAATTTCGGGGGCGGCAGACTTTCCCCTAAAAATAACTCCTATAATAAATAGCGTAGTAATAGCGACATTTTTAAGCAAGGAAACGGCTTTTATTTCTTTATACTCAGAGGTCCAAAACGTAGAAATAAGAGGGGACCAATACGGGGGAATAGTAAAAGCCGAGGACTTGATTAATAATTTAGCAAAGTTAACCGCTCGAGTGGACGGTATTATAAGCGCCATAAATAACGGCGTCCCTGTACCTCAAGACGGCGGCACGGCTTTACAAACAACTATAAAAACAGCTTTAGCCACGTTGGTGGATAAGGAGGACTTTAGCACTATTAAAAACGAAAATGTAAAACATGGCTAACGTAAAAGACATTAAATTAACCCCTGTAAGCTCGGAACTTGACGACCTTTTTATAAACCCTAACACGGGCGACTTTGAGGCCTCAGCAAGCGACACCCAGCACGTTAAAGACATAATAAATAGCTTTGCGGGTTGGTGGAAGGAATACCCAACTTTAGGGGTAGGGGCCAAAAGGTATCTAGGAAGCACGGGAGGAACCCAACGCCTAAAAGCTCGGGTACAAATAGCACTAAAAGCGGACGGCTACAAAGCGCAAAAAGTAACGGTTATTAATAAACAGCTTTATGTTGCTGGGGAAAGAATTATAAAATAATGGAGCAATACACAACAAAGGAGGCCCAAAGTATTTGGGATTTAAGTAATTTACTGTATGGAAATACAAGTAATATCGTTAAATTGGTACAGGATAACCCCGCTTTAGGTTTTGTGGGTAAAACAATCCCAGCGGGCACGGTTATAAATTACACCAAGCAAGTGGGGAACCCCATAACGGAGTTTTATATTAATAGGAGGGTAACACCTGGAACAAGGGATTTAACGCAACCCTTACAAGGGGGAGGCTTTACAAGTGGTTTTAAAATTAACGGCTTTAATTAAAATTATATGGCAACTTTAAAAAATAGAAATGATTTACAAGCCGAGGCGGCGGCAAATTTAGCCGACAATACGACCCAGGCAATTAGCCCCCAGGATGTTAGGCAAATGGCCGAAAATTTAGCCGAGTCAAATTTTAATAAAATAACGGACGGCCCTTTGGTTGGTTTAAAGCCATATAACACGGGCGTAATTTACGAAACGGGACAAGGGGCCAACTACTTAGGAAATTTATACTTTGCCAATAAAACCACCACTTTAGGGGCTTTTGTTCCAGCGGACTGGAATTTATTCGCTTCCAATGTTTCAGACCTTAACGACCTTTCGGACGTTGCCACAGGATTACCAGGAACGCCGACAATAGTAGACGACACAAAGCTATTATTTTACGACCATGGCACGAGTAAATTTATAACTGACGACATTATAACAGCGGGCACAGTAGTAATAAACGCAAAGAAAGCCAGCGCGGGAACGATAGCAAAGGGGAAGCCCGTTTATTTAGTAGGCTTCGACAGTGATTTACACACCGTAGAGGAGGCCAACGCGGGAGCGGTGGGCACTATGCCAGTTATAGGCTTCGCGGCTGAGAACATGGACGCCACAAACGCCAAGAAAATAACTACTTTCGGTAAGCTTACGGGCTTGGATACCTCAGCTTTTAGCTTGGGAGCGGATTTATATATAAGCACCACCACGGGAACGCTAACAGCTACAAGGCCAACAGGGGCGGGCTCTTTTATTCAAAGAGTGGCCAAGGTTTTAAAGTCGGCAGCAAGCGGGGGCCAATTATTTATTTTTAACACAGCGAGAGCGGCGGGCCTTCCAAACTTGGCACAAAATAACCTTTGGGTGGGAGACGCAAACGGACAACCGCAAGCGGTTAACAAAAGCACAATAACACCCACAGACGCACAGATAGAAATAGGGTATAACAACCAAGTACCCGAGGTAACACAAGCGGAGGCCGAGGCTGGCACTGTAACAACGGTTAAAAGGTGGACACCTCAGCGGGTTAAGCAAGCTATTGACGCCCTGGCGAGTGGAGGAGACTCTATTTATTCGGCGGATGGAACTGTAAGCGCAGATAGAATTGTAAGTTTAGACAGTAACACATTAATTTTTAACCCAACAACGGGAAATACAGCAGATTTACTTGGCTGTAATGTTTCTATAAAAACACCAGCGGGAGTGATGGGTGTAAGTAATAATGGTACACACGCTTTTGGAGTTTATGATGTTAATAATACTATTTTATGGCAATTTCTTGACAACGGAACATTAAAAGGCGAAGGAAGTTTAATTATAAATAGAGGTGGCAATCCTACTTATAACTCGGATTTTCTCGTTGAAGGTAAGACCACTTTGTTAGCGCCTAATAATGGAAGTGCTTATTTTGGGGGATGGGCAACAAATGGAGGTCTTAATATCACCTCCATGTATGAAGATGGAAGAATGGTTATAGGAGGTTCTTCACCAATTGGAAGCGAAAAAATATCAATTCAAGGAGGTACATTTATTCAAGGAACGGGAACGGGAACGGGCACGACTTTAGCATTATATGATGATGATACGGCACCAAATAAAACATGGGAGTGGTTGGATAATGGAACTATGAAAGGTTATAACGGCGCAAAAATACAAAATGCCTTATTACTCCCAAGCGTTCAAGAAGCTACCAACTCGGCAACCTTTACAATTAATGCAGACGAGCAAAGCGATGGAGTTTTAACCGCTATGTCGGCAAGCACAACGATAGCAGCACCAACGGGAGCACCAGTACAAAGCCAGGATTTAGTTTTCAGATTTAAGGACGACGGCACGGCCAGGGCTTTAACATGGAACGCAGTTTTTAGAGCCATTGGGGTAACATTACCAACAACAACGACGGCCAGTAAACTTTTATACGTTGGTTGTAAGTACAATTCGACAGACTCAAAATGGGACGTAATAGCAGTACAAGAAGAGGCATAAAAAAATAAATTTAAAAGTTATGATTAAAAATAAAATACATTATCAAATTACGGGAGACATTAGCGCCGACTTTGGCACTACAGTAACGAACCCAATTATTAAAGTCTCAGTTTCAGACCAAGGAGTAGTAAACGACGGGCTTTTAAAATGTGAGTACAACGTTTACACAAGCGCCGAGGCTTACAACAGTGGAAAATACTTTTTTAAAGCTGAGAAAGACGGGGAGCGCTTAAAAAACTTTACTTTCCCAATAACTGAGGTTATGAGTTGGAGTATTTCGACGTATGCAGAGGACCAAAGAAAAATTATTTCGGAAACTTTCGGCCTAGAACTTGAAAACGTTGTTTTAATTAACGAGGAATGATAACAGTAATAGAAAAAATAGAGGAAGAGGGCGGCCAGCTAAACTTTACGCCCGTGGGCTTTACTCAAGACCAGGACTTAATTAACGAAATAAACGAGGCTTACGACTCCACACTTGGAAAGTTTTTAGGAGAGAATAGGACAAAATTGGAAATTGGATTAATAACAATATCCGCTTTTTTTGATGTTACCCCCTCAGTAAATGAGGCAAGAACACAACAGGAAAACACGGAGGGACTAAAAGAGCTTAAAAGTATAAACGAGCTATAAAATGGCAGCACCAACAAAAGGAAATATAACACAAAACAGCGCCACCCCTGGGGCAAATTTTAGAAGTATAAACCACACGCAAAACACGGGAAACAACCGTTTTTTAATATTGTTTTTAACAATGAGCAACGGTAAAAGCTATACAAGTGCGACGTATGGCGGCAACGCTATGGAGTTCGAATATACTATTGAAAGGAGCGGCCTAAGCTCAAGAATGGCAGTTTTCACTCTTGTAGATCCACCAACGGGGAGCAACGCCCTTAGAGTTAATTTTAATAATACAGTTTATACACCTTTAAGTTTTTACGCGCAAAGTTTCACAGATTGCGGCGGCTTTGGGGCTGAGGTAAAAACGGGCGGCGGCCCTAATCCAAGGACTGGAAATATAACAGTAGAGCAAGACAGCTTAATTATGGTTACCTCCACGAGTAACGGAGTTAATCAAACGGTACAAATTCCAACAGGAACAAACGTTACCAGGACAAACCATAATATAAATAAGCGCGTGGCTGTGGGGGCTATCTCAGCAACGGGACACGACGCGGGAGCCATAAGCGTAACGGCAACCACTAACAACGTTAGTTTAACACTCGATAGGGTAGAAATTAAAGGCTTATCAAGCAGCGGAGGGGTAGAAAATAACTTTTTTATGATAATGTAAATTTATTAAAATGTCCGACAAGTTAACAGACACCACTATACTAGCCTTTACGGGGGTTTTATCTTATTTAAGCATCACTATGGAGGAATTAAACCTTTATCTAGCCGTTTGTGTTAAAATAGGCACGCTATTAACAACTTTAATATACATACTTTTAAACCGTCGTAGAATTTGGGAGGCCCTCAAATGTGTAAATAAAAAAAGTAAAAAATGAGCGGTAAAATAATACTTTTAGACCCAGGACACGGAGGCCTTATAAATGGCCAATATGTTACAGCACCAAAAAAAATGTATATCCACCCTAACGGCTTTACAGTTTATGAGGGAGTATATAACAGGAAATTGGTAGAGGGAATAAAAGAGGCCTTAAAAAGTGCTGGGGTTACTTTTGTGGATGTAGTAGACACCCAAGAGGACAAACCTTTAAAAGACAGAGTAAAAGAGGCTAATAAATACGCCGTGCAATATGGACCACAAAACGCCCTTTATGTTTCAGTACATGCCAACGCGGGAGGGGGCCACGGCTACGAGGTATATACGAGCCCAGGAAAAACCGCGAGCGACAAAATAGCTACTAACTTTATGGCCTTTATGGCTGAGGCCTTCCCAACCCATAGAGGACGAAAAGACACGAGCGACGGGGACAGCGACAAAGAAGCTAATTTTTACGTGTTAAAAAATACACTTTGCCCCGCAATATTAACGGAGTCTTTTTTTATGGATAACCTAGAAGAGGCGGCCGAAATGTTAACAGAGGAGGCCATTAAAAAGGTCGTGCAAGCTCATTTAAGAACTATTTACGCCTTTTTAAATGACTGAGGAAATAACCCCTTTAACGTTTATTACGGCGTGGGATTTTTTACTCGTGGTACTTTCGGCTACCGTTAGGCTTTTTGTGGTTTTAAAATATAAGGCTTTGAGCCTGGCAAAGAAAAAAAGAAGCTTTGAAATAGTTAAATATTTCGACCAAAAGCACATTATTAGGTGGGTAGGCCATTACTTAACCGCTTTTGTGTTACTTTTAGTTTTGCCCGAAATATTCCTAGCCTTTTTAGGTCCTAAGTATTTCCCCGAGTTCGCAGCTTGGAGCTTTACAGGGGACTTTATACTAGGTTTTTTAGGGTACGACTTAATAAAATTATTAGAAGGCTTGGCCATGCCATTAATTAAAAAAAGAATAAAAAAATGAAATTTTTAAAAACATTACAAGAGACAGTAAACGGGTTTACAAAAGTGAGCGCTTCAGCTTTTAAAGATCACGACAAAAAACTAAGCTCAAAGCGTATCTTTAAGCTTGGAGGCGGTGGATATTTAATTTTTGAGGGTATTAAGTTCCTAGAAATGGCGGTAAAAGAAAACAACAAAATGGGGCTTTATGCTGGAATAGGCTGTATTTTAACGGGCGCTTTTATTGCTATAGGACTGAGCGAAAAAATAAAAAATTTAACTATTGGTCAGCCAGTAGACAAAAATAAAACAGAGGCTTAACGCCTTGCTTTTTTAGGGGGAAAGTAAAAGGGGGCTATCTACCCCCTTTTTTATTGCTTTTAAGCGCGTTAACTATAATTATTATTAAGGCAATAAAAACAAAAGCTATTTTAACTAATATTTGCCCCATTAGTACATTGTATTATTAATTTGGTCCTCCGCACGTTCTAGGTGGAAGGTGTAATAAGCCTTAGCGACTGGCTCAAGTTCTAGCCCGTAATTTTCTACGCGGTCCTTAACGTGGTTTACATCCGTTTCAATAGCTTGGGAAAGCTCCACGCCTTTAAAGTTTCCCTCTGTTAATTTCTCGGTTAATTTTAAACCTTTCATGTTTTAGTATTTAAGATTTGTTTTACAATTTGTTTAGTATTTTCGGTAAAATTACCTTTATTTATAAGCCAGCCGCAGTATGTACGATAGCTTTTTACTGGCTTGCCTTTATGTTTTCCGAGATTGAAAACAGCTTCGCCTTTGTCGTTTTCTACAATTACCCCTAATATATCAATATTTTTGCTTTTTTTACTCATTTGGGCCAAGGCGTCCACTGTAGGCCCTTGGATATTTTCGGCGGTTATTTCTTCCCCGTGCTCCTTTATTATTGCTTGTAAAACCTCCCAAGTGGCTAAGGCGTCCGCGTCCGCTTTGTGGCCGTCTAAATGTTTACCGCAGTAGTCCGCGTAAGCCTGGGAGAGCGTCCGAGGGTTAAATTTACAGTAAAGGTTAAAAACGTCTATAAACTCCACAGAGTCCAAGGCGTCGAATATTTCAGCCCTTTCAAACTCATGGAGCAAAAAAGGAACGTCGAAGCGGTTCGAATTATAGCCCACTACGTCGCAATTTTTAATAAATTTAGCGACACCCTCCGCCATTTCTTTGAAGGGCTTAGCGTTTTTTATTTCTTCGTTTGTTATCCCGTGTATTTTAATGGCTGCCTCGGGTATTTCTCGGCCTGGGTTTACAAAGCGGGTAACCCTTTGGGGTGCCTCAGCGGTGCCAGGAAACTGTTTTATTATACTAAATTGTATTATACGGTCCTCGGCTGGGTCTAAGCCTGTAGTTTCGAGGTCAAAAATAATAAGCGGGCGGGTTAATTTCATTTTACTCATTTTATTTTTTTTTATTATGTATGTAAAAAATAATTGATACAAGGACAGCGGCCAAAGGCGGCCCCCATAGTGGTAAAAACACCAGGGGCCAGCTTATTATAACATCCGCTTTTAACTTTAACAAAGACAAAATTAAACATAGTCCAACGCAATTAAAAAAGCCGTAATTGTCTTTTAATTTCATAGTTTGGCTTTTTTTGTCCACGCGGTTAAATATTGCGTGTTATAATTTTCTGATTGGCTCAGCTTTTCGGTAAATGTATCCCGTGCCTCCTCTTTGCCACTTTTCCAACCGTCGCGAAAGCTTGCTATATTTTCCTCTTGGACATTTTTTAAAATTAAGTTAATGTAAGCGGTAGTTATTCCCGCGTCTCTAAGATTTAAAATTAATTTCTTAGCGTCTTGTTTTAGTTTCATTTTAATAGTTTTTTAATAGGTTAAGTAAATCCAATTCGTAATATGTGGTAAACATTAATTTATTGTTATTCAATATATAGTTAGCCTCTATTTTTGCCATTCTAATAGTGTCGTTTATGTCGTAACTAAGACCGCTTATTACAACGCTGTTAACGTTTTCGGCAACTATTAAGGCCACAGGGATAAGGTGTAAAACTCTTATATTTTTATCCATTGTATAAAGTTTAAAAGGAGGCCTCGGCCTCTGTGATTAATAAATTTAATTCGTTTTTTAATTGGTCGTCCTTTTCAGCTATTTGCAGCATACGGCGCCGTAAAGGGTAGACCTCCCAACGGCTTACGGGCTTACCCGCTTTTATTTCTTTGCATAGTCGGCTGGCTTTTACGTCTCGGCACTCCCAAGCTGGGGGCTTAAAATTGGTTATTGACATGGCTTAAGTTTTTATGTAAAAATAGTTAATTTAGTTTCATAATTCCAAATATATTGTATTAACAATTTTGTGTTAATAGTTAATACTTGAAATTTGGTAAAAAGAAAATTAATAACGTATCTTTAAGAAAAAAACATGAGCCCAAAAAACTATTTAACCAGCCTAATTATTTTACTTTTTACTTTTATTTTATTTATAACTACGTTTTAAAAATGGACTATAAGAACAAATTTAACGAGCTAAAATTTAAGGCCTTTTATTATAAGGCTATAATGGAGGCCCACGGGATACAAGAAACAGACAAGCCCGCGGCGTTCCTCAGCAAGCTAAGCGAGCTTAACACACTGGACAGCCTTAAAAGTGAGGCTTTAAAGCTTTATATTGACGTATCAAGGCCGCAAATAATAGGGGCCAACAACACCCAAGAGCAAGCAATAAATAAAATAAATAATCTTTTCACAAACCAATAAAACCATGGACAAAGTAGAATTTATAACAAGGATAGAGGCGGCAAAGTCCGCCTTGCCTAATAGCGTGGTGCCGCTATTTATTAAAAAGTGGCCAAAGTACGACACCCAAAAGGGTAAAATAAAAGTGAGTAATGTAGTACAGGGCAAAGTCCAAAGCGAAAACATACTTTTAAAGCTTGAAGAACTAGCCGAAATTTTAAAACCAATATAAACCCCCTAATTTTTATTATTATGCAAAGAGGAGCACAACACACAAACGAAAAGCCAATAAAGTATTTTAGCTTTTCCCGTGGACAGTTTACCAGGAGAGTAGACGAAAATACAAAAGGAGCCATAAGCCGGAAGCTGGAAATGGGGCCTAATGAAGGTAAAACAGTTTACGAGCTAAAAGTTGACCAAATAACGGGCCAGCTAATAGACTGTAAAATTAAAAACGGTAATTATGGGAAGGAATTTCAGTTAATTTTCGACGTTACCGAGGATGAACACAGCCCCGAGTTTTACGCCCTTGACTTTAAATTTAACGGATCTGGTAAAACACTACTTAAAAGGCTGCCTAATATTGACCTTTGCCAAGACCTAGCTTTAGTATGTTACACAATAGACGACGTAAACAAAAAGGGGGAGCCAGTGAAGAACTATTACGCGGTACCTTACCAGGGAGAAATTAGCAAGGCGGGGAAAGTACAACCAGCCTACACACGCGAAACGCCTAACGGCTTCCCCGAGTTAAAGCAAATAAAAGTAAAAGGGAAAAACACCTGGGACGACAGCGACCAGCTCGACTTTTTAGAGAACTTAATCGACTCCACAAAATGGCCAGGGATGCCAGGGGAGGCACCAAGCGAGCCAACACCAAAAGCGCCAAAGAAAGCGCCAAAGGTGGAAGAGAAAAACGACTTTCTCGAGCCCCAAGCGAATGAAATAGGATTTTAACAACACGGAGGGCCTAGCCCTCCTTTTTTAACACGCAAAACCAAACGAATGGAAAATTTATTAATACGTTGCAGCTCCTTATACAAACTAATGGGGCAAAGTAAAACAAAGGGCAGAGCTCAAATATACGCCGACACGGTGGCAAAGATAACCGAGGAAAGCGCCAAATATGAGGCCATAGCTAACAAGACCACAAAGACAGCACAAAACAAGCTTTTAAAACTTTCTGAGCTTACCGCAAAAGCCGCCGAGCTAGAACTCTTTAAAGACGCCTGGGAGCTATCGACAACCGCTAAAACTTGGATTAAGGAAACAGCAAAAGAAACTTTTTACGGCTACCGCAAGCAAATAGAAAATAAATATTTGGACAAGGGAAACCAAAACGAGGAAGCAGCCATTAACATGTTGGCAGAGATACACGGGGCCGACTATGTAAAAAATGAAGAGCGCAAAACTTTAAGCTGGTTAACAGGAGAGGCGGATATTGTAGACAAAAAAAACGGCGTTATAATAGACATAAAAAACGCTTGGGACATTTCGACCTTCCCCGCTTTTCAAGAGGACTTAAACAAGAAAGTAAAAGAAGCTGGCTACGACTGGCAGCAAAAAGGATATTTAATTTTATGGAAGTTTAAAAAGGCTTTTGTGTGTTATTGCATCACTGACACCCCCGCGGAGCTAGTCCCCGACTGGGAAGACATTACTTTACACCAAGTGGGGCACCACGCGCCCAATAAGAGAATAACAATAAGCGAGGCTATAGAGATAACACCCGAGGAGGTTAAGGACGTTAAAAAGGCTTACAAGGCGGGAAACGAGTATTTTAAGGCGTGTATAATTGAACTACAAGGGAAATGAAATTTAACAAAATAAAATATTTAAAAATGGTAGATTTTTTACGGGCCAATACGGGGCGAATTTTTGCCCTGTATGACCCACCACACGGCCAAAGGGTTAAAGCTTTGGGCTTTGAGCCCCAAACGCTTATTAAGGTGCCAGGGCTTAAAAATAAAGACGAACTAGTTTTTCACTTAAAACACTATATAAGTAACTACAAGCTATACCCAGACGAGCCAATAGTAACATTTTCGGAGGACTACACAAAAATAAAAATACAAGAAAGCTTTTACTATCTAACAAAAAAAATAAAATGAAAATTTACAAAGTTTTAAATTTATACGCTTTCCTGGGAGGTAACCGCTACAAGTGGGACGAGGTGGCAAAAGAAGCGGGAGTTATTTTAGAGGTTACAGCTGTGGAGCTTGACCCCGAAGCGGCGAGGCTTTACGCCGAAAGATTTCATAATGACAAAGTAATCACAGGAGACGCCCACGAGTACCTTTTAAATAATTATAAAGGGTTTAATTTTATATGGAGCTCGCCGTGTTGTCCTACGCATAGCAGGGTCAGAATGAGTCAAAAAAATAGAAATACATTTATAGATAAATACCCTGATATGAAATTATATGAAGAAATAATTTTATTACAACATAACTTTAAAGGTAAATATGTAGTCGAAAATGTAATACCATACTATGAACCATTAATACCAGCTAAAAAAAGGGGCAGACATCTTTACTGGACTAATTTTAATTTGCCTAATGATTTAGGAGAAAGAAAATTACCTGGTACATTAACCAATATGTTAAATGAAGTTGGAGTTCTTTGTGATTTTCATGATTACAATTTTAGAAATTATAAAGGAAATCAACCTTTAAATAAAATAGCTCGTAATTTAGTAGACTACGAAGCTGGGAAAACAATATTTCAAACCGCTTTAGGGATTTATAAAAGAGACAACGCAAAACAAACTGAACTTTTTTAAATGAAATTAAGACCTTACCAACTAGAAAGCGTAAACGGCTTACGCTCATCGTTTAAAAGCGGCTTTAAATCCCTTATTTTATGTATCCCAACGGGAGGAGGCAAAACAATAGTTTTTACCACAATAACAAAGGGAGCTATAAAAATGGGGCGTAAAGTCATGATAATTTGTGACAGAAAGGAGCTTATAGGCCAGGCCGAATATAATTTAAACCGCTTAGGGCTTTACCCAACTATTATAGCGCCAGGATACAAGCAAGACTTAAATAACTGTTACCTGGCAAGCGTGGACACCCTAGTAAGGCGGGAGCTCCCCGAGGTGGATATTATTATTATTGACGAGGCCCACAAACAAACCTTTGATAAAATAATAAAGAAATACAAAGAAGAAACACCTTACAAACCCCTTTTTATTGGTGCCACAGCCACGCCTTTAAGGACAGGAAAACAAACCAGCTTACACGAACTATACGACAAAATTATAGAGCCCGTAACTATTGACGACCTTTTAAAAAGTGGGTTTTTAGTTCCTTGCGTTACCTACGCCGCAAAGGAGGACTTTTCAAGCGTAAAAATAACGGGGAACGATTACAACAGCGCCGCGCTATACGAGAAATTTAATAAAGCAAAGCTATACGAGGGAGTAGTAGAGAAATACCGCCAATTTGCTGAGGGGAAAAAAGCCCTTGTTTTTAACGTTAACGTGGATCACTCTAAAAACATGGTTCAAGAGTTTAGGCGGGCGGGATACCCAGCCGAGCACCTGGACGGCTCAACACCAAAATCAAGGAGGCGCCAAATATTGGAGGACTTTAGCAAAGGAGTTTTTAATATCTTATCTAATTGCAGCGTGTTAACAACAGGCTACGACGAGCCAAGTATTGAGGCGGTAATAATTAACAGGGCCACAAAAAGCCTACCCCTATACCTCCAAATGGTTGGGAGGGGCTCAAGGCTCCACGAGAACAAAAAAAACTTTGTGTGTATAGACATGGGCGCCAATGTCTACGAACACGGACTATGGCAAGACGCAAGGACCTGGGAGTTAGTAAAAAAGCGGCGTAACAGCAACGGCGTGGCCCCTGTAAAGCTGTGCCCGAGCTGTGAGGCTATGAACTACGCCAGCGCCCGCGTGTGTTTCGAATGTGGAGAACTTTTTAAAATAAAAGCTAAAGCACTTTTAAAGGCTGACTTTGTGGAAGTTACCAAAGGGCTAAAAAATGTAAGCCGAGGGGCTGGAAAGGTCTTTAACCCTAACACAGCAACAAAAGAGGAGCTAAAGAAACACGCGCAAAATAAGGGCTATAAAGCAAACTGGGTTTACATACAATTAAAAATGCAAGAGAAGAAACGGAGGCCCCAACCAATCAAAAGAGGCAACTAAAAAAAGACTATATTACACCCCCCCTAAAATTTTAAACTATGCAAATATCGTTTTTCCCCAAGATATACGCGCGAACTCCCGAGAGAGAAACAAGCGTAAACGAATTTTTAAACAATGTAAAACACGGGACTTTTAAGCACTTAATAGACCCAATAAACAACGAACCAAATAAAAAGAAACGTAAGGAGCTAAAAGAGAAAACACTCCCGTATGTTACTATTTCGGGGACTTTTCCCGAGGTACGAAATAAAGAGGGACTAGCCCAACACTCGGGGTTTTTATGCTTAGATATCGACGACAGCGCAGACCTGGCCAAAGACTGGGAGAACGTAACAAACGACCGCTATACTTATGGAGCTTTTAAAAGCGCCTCGGGGCTTGGCCTTGCGGTATTTATTAAAATACACCCTACTAAGCACCTGGAAAGCTTTTTAGCCTTAGAGAGGTACTATTTAGAAAATTACCAAATTATACTGGATAAAAGTTGTAAGGACGTAACGCGCCCCCGCTATGTAAGTAATGACCCCAACGCCTTTATTAATTTTAGCGCCGACACCTTTAAAAGCTACCTTAAAAAAAAGGACATAGTTAAAAAGCTGCCCCAAATAATTACAGGGAAAAAAGATATTGACTATATAATAGACCAAATAAAGGACAGGAGAGTAGATATAACAAAAAGCTCTTATAATGTATGGCTAGAAATTGGCTTTGCCATAGCCTCAGAGTATGGAGAGGTAGGGCGCGACTATTACCACGCTATAAGCTATTATAGTGATAAATACAAAAGCGACGTATGTAACCGCCAATATGACCACTGTTTAAGGTCTAAGGGT
>Ga0209535_1001537_pt1 | contig 15689 bp, 16 predicted proteins | sample LinPmetageLP28_FD_184041 | JGI IMG/M metagenome (GOLD analysis project Ga0209535, IMG submission 184041) | Marine viral communities from the Pacific Ocean - LP-28 (SPAdes) (version 2) | ecosystem: Environmental > Aquatic > Marine > Oceanic | place: Pacific Ocean | collected 2009-08-22 | reverse complement strand
CAATGGTGGAAGCGGTGAAGGTGGAAGCGGTGAAGGTGGAAGCGGTGAAGGTGGAAGCGGTGAAGGTGGAAGCGGTGAAGGTGGAAGCGGTGACGAGGAGTGGGACACTAATCAGGGGGCTTGTCCAGATAACGCTTCGCAGAATGATGCAGGACAATGTGAGTGTGATGCAGGTTATAAATTAGATTCTAATACTCAGACTTGTGTTAAGAAAGAGGATTCCATGTCAAACTACGTTGTCTTGGGTGGTTTAGCCCTACTAGGATTAGCCTTACTTGGTTAAGCCAAGCCTTCTTATAGTCCTTCAGTTAAATATAATTGATAATATGTCTATAATAGGTTCTCCTTTTGACTTAAGTGCCGAGATTTTCTCTCAAAAATACGCGGCTCAAGGGCAACAAGGCGGTCAAGCCACTAATGATTTTCAAACAACTGGTTCATACGCAACAGCGTGTGAAGCATTAAAGGCATTTAGAAACTGTGAAATCAGCACTCAAGAACTTAAGACGGTAGTGCGTGAGATAAATAATGACGCTGGTTCTTGGAGTGGCAATTCTTGGGAAGAATTTATAGCAAATGACTGTTCAGACATCCCGAACAATAGAAGCAGAGATGCGGTAGCAAGTGATTGGGGTGAATGGAGTGATTGCGCCCCCAATTGGTTAGGGAAGGGGAAGCAACATCGTCAGCGAACAATCGTGACTAAAAAGAGGTCGTATTGCGTGGACACCCCATTTCACGGTTTAACTTTACAGGAGTTTAGAGATTGTGAATTACCTGATGAAGAACCTATTTACGGATGTATGGATTCTGAAGCGAATAATTACGATTCTGAAGTGACTGAAGATGATGGCTCTTGTAAGTATGACGAACCTATTTACGGATGTATGGATTCTGAAGCGAATAATTACGATTCTGAAGCGACTGAAGATGATGGTTCTTGTAAGTATGACGAACCTATTTACGGATGTATGGATTCTGAAGCGAATAATTACGATTCTGAAGTGACTGAAGATGATGGCTCTTGTAAGTATGACGAACCTAAAGGTGATGATGATGACTCTGAGGAATCATCAGGTATCACTAAAACTTTAACAGACAATTGGATGTTAGTCGGTGCGGCTATCTTAGGATTAGTTCTAATAGGGTGATTCTATGTGGGCTGGATATGAACCCTTCTTAGGCTATCAAGTTTACAGTCTTGGAAATCAAGAAACAGGGCCGTTTGAGAGTAGTGGAAACACTATTTTACCTAACCTAATCGGCGGGTGCGGAGATGGTTTTGAAATTGACCCTCAGACCCAAACCTGTGTAGCCACTAAATTTAATCCCCCAAGTAGTAAGGAAAACACTCAAGCCATGACATTAGGTTGCACCGATTCTAATTCATCTAATTTCAATCCTGAAGCCACCACAGATGACGGTTCGTGCGATGGAAACAACAGTATGTCTAGTGTGACAGGGTTACCGCCTGTTTCAAAGAAAACCCTGCTGGTCTTACTAACTGCCACAGGATTAGCCATTAACGCTTTCTCCCTACATAAAAGGTTTCTACCATCCAAGTAACGTGGTTAGAAAATAAAATGAGAAAATTGCTATCACTAGAGTAAGCATCTTAGCGTTAAACTTAGTGAACATTAATTCCATCACTTCATTATCATAAGATGAACTTCTGGGCTTCCGCACCATACAATCACTACTCTTTTTTGCTAGTTAGTTTTATTCAAACTGTGCCACATATTCCTTTTTACTGACACCTACTTTTCTATAATATTTACTTGTGTGCCATGTGTAAGGCTTATTTTTGTAGTCTGACTTTAATTGATAAGTAAAAGGTTCTGATTCTTTATTTACCTCGATAAATGGACTGCTCGCTATTCTGGTTGCTATTCTCATAGCCGTTAAGTCCACCTTTCTTTTCTTCAGGGCTTCTCTCACTTGGTCTGCCGATAAAAAGCGATTTTCTTTTGATAAAACGTATAATATAGTCCAGAAGTAACGGTCTTTTCTAACTGAAAAGGCACAGGTCTTTCCGCAAAACAGGTTGGAATCAGAATGGCGACCTCTTAAAGTAGAAAATTCTTTATTACAATAAGCACAACTTACTGTTATAGTGGCCCTGCGCGTTTGTGCGCCACCCATACATTTCTTATCACAGTAAACATTTTGATTTGCGGTAATTTCTTTCATTCCTCTTTTTGATAAATCTATCGGTTTCTCGCAAAAGGAGCAAGGAACTTCTAATGCTTCACACATACCTATTCATAGAGGCAATTTACATTTATACTGTTTAATTCATTGATGAACTCTGTCATACCTATTGTATCTTCATACCTAACCGTTGGATTACCATTTCTAGTAGTGCTAAAGTCGGTTAAATTACAAAATCTCCACTTTTTACCTGTGCCACCCACCTTGCGAAAAGCGTAAACTGTTTCCACCCCTTTGTCCTCATACAGTTTAAAATATTTATTATATTGGCCTCTTTCCCTTTCATTTAGATAAACAGGAAACAGGTCGTTCTTACTTTTTACTTCGATTCTAATACCCATGAATAAGATGGGGTGATTTTCTAAACTTTTAAACATTAACACATCAACACCTTCGCTATGCGCTCCTCTTTGACCATACCAAGAATCCCCTAATTCTTCGGATAAGACTTTAATTAACTCACGTTCAAAACGAGTTCTCCGTCTGTTACTCATATTTTAAATATACTGGGATGATATTTAGACTTACTTCAACGCCTGTTTAATGTATTTAGGTAAAAGAGAAGCGATATTCCGAGTTTGATACCAATGTGGGAAGTGAGCATCAACTAAATACACATGACCCCAATCATCCTTAGAACGCATAGCCCTACCGTATTGTTGCATAATAGTTTGAACAGTTTTGGTTTGATACCACTTTTCGCTTTTCTTCATCTTGAGTTGAACTTTCGTATCACCTAAAGATAAAAATGGTAACTTACAAATTATCACAAATTTAATATCTTTGTTATCATAACCTTGATTAGCGTAAGTTGAAATTAAGATACCGTTTCCAGAGTCTCCTTTGAAACCTTCCAATACACCCTCCCTTTCTTTTGGATTCTTAGTATGTTGAATTAAACGGGCGGCTATTTCAGGATGATTATCCGAAAGAATATCCACCACAGCCGATTCTATCCCATCCGTGTAGGGTAAGATAAGACCTTTGTGATTGGGATAATGACTCGCTATTTCGGCTACAACATTGGCAGTTTTCTTTAAGTCTGAAAACTGAATACCTTGAGATTCTTTGTTCCAAATCATCAGCCCACCATTTCTTTTGATAGCCAAAGGCCGTTTAGAAACAGGAAATGTGGACTCATTGACTCTGAGGAAAACTGTTTCTTCAGGATTTAAACCTAATTCACTCATAAATATAGTATCACTAACTATTGTTCCAGACATAAATACACGTTGTTTACCTAGTGACAAAAAACAATCTTCTGCGTAATCGGCTACTGAAAGAGGTTCAACTTTAAGTTGATTCCTTAAATCATCGTCATCAAACTGATAAACCCATCCTTCCCAATTCACTTGTAGTTCTTTCATCATCAAAGTGGTGTGTTGAATAAAGGCTTTAGCGTCCCCCATTTCATCAGGTTTGTATTTTCTGTGTTTAAGACGAGTTTCCACTTCTTTAGCAATAGCCCGTAAAAACAAAAGAATCTTAATACAATCTGACCTGCGAGTTTCAGGTGTGGTGTTTACTCGCATAGATTCCACACTTGGAAACGGATATTCTTCCATAACTTCACTCATGTCTTTAACAGTATAATTTTTACCGTGTATAAGGCGGGCTATTCTTTTACGAGATAACGCAAACCCGCAGAATTGTTCTATTGTTTCAGGAACGGTGTGGGCTTCGTCAACTATAAGTAAAGGTCTAGTAGGTAAACTAGGCTTACCGAAAAGTTTCATGGCTGTTAAATAAGTAGTGTTTCCAATAAACCAACGGTTTTTCAAACCTTCAGCGTAAGCCGAGTAATACCCACAAGGAGTAGTGAATGACTCTCCATTAATTACGCCTTCCAAATCATCAGTAGTCAAGGCGTGAGAGCATTGATAATCTTCTATAACTCGGCAAGGCGCGTTAGAAGCATTACACCCTTGTAAATCTAATTCAGCGAGTTCCGAATCTTCTAAGGCACAGTCATAGTTAGCCTTTCCCATCGCTGAAGCCATAAATGGGTGGTCAGCGATATATTGTTTCTGTAAACCCTTTAAAGGTGTAGAAATATAACAATTAGTATTGAAAACCAATGGTAGCCAATAAGAAAGTGCGCTTTTACCTGAACCTGTGGGACATTCTACAATGATATTTTTGTAACCAGCCTCTAATTTCTCACTAATCAAAGGAAGTAAATGTTCTTGTTCTGCCCTCATTTCCGAATACGGACTGTCAGCAGTAAGTAATTCGTGATAGTCTCCCTCTGGCGGTTCTTCAGAGATTGGTTTAACATTTATTTTCTCATATCCTAGAGGAGTAATAACTGTGGCTAAACTGTGAGTTGTTAAAGGTTTACCTCCTTGTCCTTGTGCGCTGTGATTAACAGTATCTTTCTCATAATCTTCTGCATAATCAGTTGGTAAGTCTATTTCCACCTCTCCAAGTCTTTCACCATCCACCAATAATTTTAACTGATTTTTAGAACAGTAAGAAATTAATCTCGGTAGTAAAAGACTACCTGCTCGATATTTACCTTTCCATGATTCTCCTTTCCACCAGAGTTTGAAAGTGGATTTTAAAGTATCTTTATGCGTGAAAGTGTTACCTAAAACTTCGATTGAATGAGCCGACACAACAAGTAGTAAAGGCAAGTGGTATAAATGCGATTCGGTTATTTCTTATCTTTAACGATAAATGCTTGGGAAATTGTTTTAGAAACCTTCTCTTTCTCCCAGAGTAAACCAAGTTTTTCAATATCATTGTCTATGAAGGTGAAATAGTCAATGCTGTCTTTTAAATCTGCAAACCCATCCATGTCACATAAGTCACATTTAAGTTTAAGTTCAGTCTCAAGACACCATCCGACACCGTTACACTTAACACAAACTATTCGAGTCACGACTATAATAAATATTTAAGACTAATTAAAGGTGTCTTTTTGGAAGTGGTTTACCAAGCCAAGCCTTCTTATAGTCTGACGACTACATAATATATGATTAGCATGGCTGTTCTCACACCTTTTTTTGATGTTGTAGCAGGAGTGGCTATTTTAGCAGGTCGTTCCTCCCTTTTAGATACAGGTATCTTTAAAACAGCAAACAACAATTTTACTGTCCGTCAACTCCTCGCGTTAGGGTTCATAGGCTATGGGGGTTGGAATCTCTGGAAAATCGAAAGAGCGCAAGATAAACTTAAGAAAACTTTAGATGCAGAATCAGTCGCCATTGACCACGAAAATTGCGGGATGGGGCCGAGTGATTGTATAGAGTGTGGAGAAGATGCCTGTATTGATTGCGATACATATTGCGATAATTGCGAACAAACAATTCACAAGAATTGCATTGAACAACATGGTGATGACTGTTTAGGGGCTGAATCCTTCGGTGCTGAAAGGTTTAACGGGGAATACTGGCATAAATGTCAAGACGAAAACTGCCAACACGGTCATTGTCCTGCTTGTGGAAATTGTGATGATATATTAGAAAATGATGGAGATGGTTTTGAGGATGATGAAAACCCTTTCTTTTGTGGAATATGTGGTGTATCAATTTCTGATGTTGTTAGTTATAATTTCTTAGAGTTAGACGCAGAATCCTTCGGGGCTGAACCTGAACTCGTTGGTGGCCCATGTGAAATATGTGATGAAGATTTATTTAGAGATTACGATGATTCAATGGGCGATGTATGCCTTTCTTGCTATTACGAAGAAAGGTCGAAGCAAGACGATGAAGGAAATGAATACGATGGTTGGTTATTAAACTTTGCCGAATCCTTCGGGGCTGAAGATTTTAACCCTAAATGTTTGTGGTGTGATAATGAATCAATGTGCTACATTGATGATTGTTATGCTTGTAAGGATTGCGCTATTGCCTATGTCGAACACGTTGAGCGAGAAGATAATGCGAGTAATGCGGCATTCGAGCGACAAGAAAATGCGGCAGAATCTTTCGAGGCTAATGCTTAATTGGGGAGAGATTGAATTAATATGGCTAAGAAAAAAAGTCAAGATATTACAGAGTTAACAGAAAGGGCTAAAGTTTTGGCTGAAGCCACAGGCCGTGATGAATCTGATGTCTTAGCAGATTTACTTGATGATGGGATTTTAAACAATTCTCATAAAACTGAAGACAAAGATTTAGTAACTCAACTTAAAGAGGCGGCGGCTTTGATTTCCACAGTCCAAGAGATAAATACTGATATTTCTAATAACAAAGTCTTGAATGGGGGGGATAACACTACTTCAGTTAAAGTCGAAACTACTTTAGAAGGCGATATAGTTGACCGTGCTATTGCTTCAGCACAGAAAAAGGCTGAAGAAATTAAAACTTTAATCGCTACTTTAATTCCTATTTTTCTTTTAATCACAGGGGGTGGAATGGAAGCCTTTGGAGTTATTGATATTATCGGAGATGATGAAAACAGTTCTGTGGTGAATGATTGTCAATATGGCATTGACTCCTCCTCATGGTCATGGCAAGATAATACCGTTAATGTTTTTGGAGAGGTATGGACAGATTGCCTTAGTGATTCATCTACGCCGCCTGAAAACATGATAATTATGGTCAATGCTTTTGACCCAGAATCTAAAGATTTTATAGAAGGGAATATAGGGGTGTTTGTTTGGACAGAAAACCGCGAGTTTAATGTAGAGTTGAGAGATATAGATGAAACAAGTTTAGAGATTTGGATAGATTTATTTACTCAAGAAGATTTTGATGAAGGTAAACTTCCCATTTCTCAAATGATTCTACCTGATGTGGAAAAACCTGTGGTGATTGTGTGGGGTTGTATGGATTCTAACGCTAATAATTTCAATACTGAAGCCAATGAAGATGACGGCTCATGTGAATATCCCCCTGAACCAATACAAGGTTGCACCGACCCTGATGCAGAAAATTATCAAACTGAAGCCAATGAAGATGACGGCTCATGTGAATATCCTCCTGAACCAATACAAGGTTGCACCGACCCTGATGCAGAAAATTATCAAACTGAAGCCAATGAAGATGACGGCTCATGTGAATATCCTCCTGAAGAACCTTGTGAGGTAGAGATTACTAATCATTATCGTGGACATATAGCCGATGATGAAGAACAAGATGCAATTTTAATTGCATTTAGAATAGCCCCTATAAATTGCGAAAATGAAGAATTAGAGATTGATATAGAACTATATCAAAATGGTTTTAGTGCTAATTATACCCAATATATAGTTATTATGGGGGATGAAAATAAGGATATTAATCATATTTTCGATGGTGTAGCAGTAGGCGATTCATGGATTCCAAAAATAACTACTTCTCTTGATGATGAAATTTTAGAACAAGTTAATTTCTGGGGGATAGATGTTGAAGCACAAGACCCTGAATTTTGTGAAATTATTATTTTTAGTATTGATATACAAACTAATAGCACTAATGCGACAGTAGTATTCGACCTTGATTGTGGGGAACAACCTAATGAACTTGTAGGCTACAATATTACAGTTCAATTTTTAGTTTACAATGTTAATCAAACCGTTAGTGAAGCAGGGGGGGAAGGCCCGCTTCAATGGATTGAAGAAATCTATTATATACAAGGATATGTTGCTGATTATCACTATTTATTTTTAGATGATTATGCTCAAGACAATACAACTCACTATGACTTTTATTGGTATGCTATGTGGGAAGATGGTGAAGGTTATCAACAATTGCTCGAAGAAAAATGGTTGAACCGACAAGTTACTACATAATCTTTGTAGTTATTGACACATAAGTATCTTCTTATAGTCTTTCAGTTAAATACTATTGATTAGTATGGCTATCTTCACACCTATCTTGGATATTGTCGCAGGTGTTTCCATTTTAGTCGGAAACACTACTGTTTTAGATACACCTATCTTAAGGTTTAAAGACAAATCCTTGACTCTTCGACAAATACTTGGATTCAGTTTTGCTGGCATAGGTCTAGGTAATCTTTGGGTAATCCGAGAAGCCAGAAAAAAAGGTGAGTAAATGTTTAAACTTTTCACAAAACACCCTAATTCCACAGGAGAGTCTTACTTGACTCACTTGAAAACTGCTTTCAAGTATTCTTTAAGTTTAGCAAGTTTATCCGCAGTTTGTCTTATTCACGGTATCTTCCCATTTATCTTTGAAACCACTACTAGCAGTAAAATCAAGAAAATCAGTGGCGAAATGAATAAAAGTAGGTGGTCACGATGAGTTTAAGAGAGCATTTCAAAGAGCATTTCTGGTCATACACCGCACTAGGGGGGCTGTTAGGTTGGGCGGCTCTTAAGGGTGAATCTACTAAAGAAGAAAATTACAATGTCGAAGCCTATGATATGAATCTACACGTTTGGCTGTGTGGCCGTTGTCACGATGTATTTGACGAAAAAGAAGAAGCAGATAACTGCTGTCTGGAAGTCACAGAAGTAACAGAAGATTCGCTGGAGTCTGAAATGTTTAACGCCGATAGTTGGGCTAAAAGATTTCCTAATTCCATAATTCTTTACAACACTAAAGGAATACCTGCTAAGTTTCGCAAAGACGAATTAGACCAAAGAGATTGGGATGGTTGGGTGAAACTTCAGTCTTACGGCAGAACTCCTGCGGTAAGGGCGGAAAAAATAACTGCTGGCGATGTAATAATATACAACTACGGTTACAAAGGCAAAGTCCTAAGTATCAAACCTAAAGGTAAAGCCTCACTACTTGTGGAAACTGAAGACAAGTCTGGTAAGACGTATGAGAGAACTTACCGAAAAACATCTTTGATACCTGTAAAACAATCATGGCAGAGGTTTAAAGCCGAGATGTTCATTGAAAGTGATGGTTTAACAGTTCAACTTATGGGATTTGACGGTTCTTTCTTAACCGATGGTGAAATAAAAATGGGTTACACGACTGCTTCGGAATTAGGATATGAGCCTAAGCAACTTAAACCTGTAATGTGGGTTTGGGATGCACAAGAAGACTACGGTGCTTACATGGCAACCGACCAGATAACATTTTTAACTGAATCTTTCGGTTCTGAAGATTTTGCCTCGGCTATTATTGCACCAGAAAAGGTTACAGGGCCGATGCAACAGGCTTTAATGACTAACTACTTACTCCGAAAATCTATGTTAGATGATGAAATGCGGTATCTACAACAAGAAGTAAGAAGCGGTCGTATGAGTAAAAGACAGATGGCCTTTAAACTATTAGAACTAGAGAACAAGTTGCGAGCCGAAGAAGACCCTAAAGCCCAGCACTCTGTAACTTACATGAAGGGGGTTAAAGTTAAACCTCGCAAGTTAAACGGCGACCTACCTCCAGAAATCGCTATGAAGCGCACTCAGATTGGCCGTGATACGCCAGAGGCTATCAAAGTTGATTGGGACTCTAATACTAAACCTTTGCGTGTTGACCCTTTTAACGAGGTGGAATGGGGTGCAGAGAGTTCAAAAAGGGGGCGGTTACACAAGGTTGGTGGTCAGACAGTCGAGGAATGTGTAGATATTCAAGGTCGAAAAGTGGACGCAACTTCTAATTACTACCGTGTTCGATTCCGTGACCCAAAAGACTTCAGTAATTTCCGAGTTCCTGCATGGGCGGCGCGGGCGGCTAACAGTATTGGAGTAAAGTATTACGATGTTAGAGGTTCTAAAATAACTATGGGTCAGACTAATCAAGGTGAGTGGAAAATACAAAGTATAATGATTCCTAATAATTCTTTTGTTAATCCGAAAGAAGCGGCTGTTATTGCTAATCACATCCAAGACCGTATAGAAAGAGAAGGAAAATGGGCGAAAAAAGAGTGTAAAGATAATGAAAGAGTTTTGGTTGTTCTTTGAGATGAAAATAAACCAATCCGATACCTATTAAACTTTCTTGACTTCCGACCGAAGCCTTCTTATAGTCAAACAACCAATTAAGGGCAGGAAGGCCAACTTCCTAACCACAAAAAAAAGGAGAGAAAAATATGTCAATGATGATGAAGACCCTAAGAACTGTTGGTGCGGCATCTGTGCTTGTTGGTGGACTATTCCACTTAGCAGGGCCAGCCGTGTTTGACCTACCTCTGATTGGAAGTGCTATGAGCCGAATTTGGAATTTCGGTGTCGGCCCTGCTACTGTTCAGAGACTCTTTGGCTTGGTTGCCGTCCTTTACGGCGCACACGCACTTGGTTTTGATAACCTTGTAGCAAAAGTGCCTGTAATCGGTATGCCTGTCAAGGGAGCGTTAAACAGCATGGAAGACAGTCTAGTGCCTGATGAAACAAACTCTTACTCAGTCTGAGTAAGTTAGTTTGGGCTATCTAGCCCTATACAATTGCGTCAGCATTATGCACTCACAGGTAACTTACCTGTCTGTATGTATTGCTCTCCATCTGCGGTAGATAATCTAACTAAGCGTTTTGCTAAATTAGTGTCTTGGCTTAAATCAGTATCAACCCCTTCAGGGTAACAGTTTGCTGAATAGGAACAGTAAAGACATTTCCAATCGCCCACAGGCGCAGATGGTTGTTTTTGATGTTCATTCCATTTGCTTCTTGATAGTAAACCTGTTTCAAACATATCTTCAGCCATTTCATCAGGGTATCGCAAATAGAACTCTCTTTCAGGAGGTTCATCGGACTCTAGTTTGAGAGACAATGAGGCGAATCTTTGAATTATCCGTTCCATTGATATACCTTGAACGGGTCTTATTTCTACATCTCTTATACACGCTCTATTATCAATCTTGTAGGCAGGATTAGGCGTTATTTCACCACCATAATTATTCATCAAGATTGGCTTACCTGTGTAGCCTTCTGAAAGTTCTACTGCGAATTGTTTATCACGACAATCAGAACGGTCTATGTAATATAATAAGGCGTAAGGCATTTCTCCGTGAACCTTTTCTATGGGTTTTCTAAGATGTAAATACCACATCACCTGCATAATGTAATCTCTGTGAGGAAAACCACTTGGATAAAGATGATTAGATTTTCCGAATACATTTTTGTTAAACGTATAGCCATATCCAGATTTTACTTCTACAATGATTGGATGTTTGGCTTCGTGGTCAAAAACAATTGCATCTATCTCACCTGAAACATTATATTCGTGCGCTCGTATCTTGATATTATTTTGAACAAATATTCCACCTTTGTTCCAATTGTCTTGTAGAGCGTTTTCTATGTGAACCCCGTAAGTCATTCTTCTTAGGCCGATAGAATCAATAGGTTCTCTTTCGTAACCGTTTTTAGAATACCATATTTGGCGATGACATTTACCCCACAAATTAGGTCTTCCTACCTCATCTACAATCTCGCATGAAGATTGGGTAACGTAGAACATTCCACTTGAACCTCTGTAAGAAGGTGCGGTAAGTTGATTATCGGAACAATCAGTAAGTTGGAATATCGTTTTAACAGGTTTTTGCATTGATATTGAAGTTTCACCTGTTCTTTCTAAAAATTTTCTTGCTTCGTCTGTCAGTTCCATTTGTTCACCTATCCGTTAAGTAACAGCATCTAACCTATAACTGCTCTTGTTTTTCACGAAGTATATTCAAGAGTTTTTTAAACTCACCTCGTAGTTGAGAAACATCTTGTTTGTCTGCCTTTTCAACATCTGCTTTGTTAGGCCAACTGTATATAGTTCTTTGATAGTAGAAACCATCTTTAACCATAGTAGCCAAAATTAGTCTCGCCTTTTCAAAGTTTTTGATTGAATCTAGTGGTAAAACCCAAATTTCCGAAGTATTTTCCATCAAATCATCTTCTGTTTTAGCATCAGATAAATTGGTTGTCGCTAATACTGAAAACTTAAACTCATCATCGTTTTCTTGGACTATGGCAAAGTGAACGATATAAAGTCCGTCCCCATCGTTAGCCCTCATTTGTATTTTAACATCCACTAACAATCCGTTTTCGTTTAATTTTACTGAAGCACTTTTTATTTTTTCCATGTTTACAAACTCCTTCCTATTCTTTTAACTTCACTTTTATTCATGTGACCTATCACCATAATTTTATTGTTATCACTCAATTGTAACAAACAATATACTTTACCAGATTCTTCAGGGTCGTCTTTAAAGATTATGACTCTTTGTGGGCCAGCAGGAATGGATATTTCAGGAGAACCAGAATCCATTATTTTACTTAGTATATCATCCATATTCTCAACTCGTCATATCATTAATTATCTTTGTTAATTTACTTTCTACCAGACTAACTAAATTATCGGCTAAAGCGGTTAAATCAGGAATATCTGAACCACCTTCAAGTTTAACTTCCATTGACAGTTTGGGATATTGTGTTTGGATGTTACCAAATCCACCTTTAGATTTAACTTCTACCGTGTTACCATAAGATACAGTAACCGTTGAACCTGTTGTGTTTATTGAAGCAATATGTTGAATGGTTTTTTGAGGGTCATTAGTGTCGAGAATGTTTTTCTTATTAGTGGCTTTAACTACTTTGACAACAGTTTTCATCTTAGTTAAAGTAAGTAGTTCGGAATCAATGTTAATTAGGAAAACAACTTCTCCATCACCATCTAAGCAGTAATTTATATCGTCAGCCTTCCTATTGGATTTCTTAGGATTAACATACTCCTTTTTAACTAAATCAATGTGACCACAATCTCTTTTGTGTTTACCTTCAAACCTATGGAGATAAAGTCGGTGTTCAGTCTTGGTAGGGTTAGACCATTCTTTGTAACCATAACCCTTTGCGGCGGTGTCAACAGACAGTTCATAATCAGACATACAACATTAGTTTAGGCAGATAGTATATCAAGGGTTAGGAAAAATTGACCGTTGCCGCCGCCCCATCATCTAATTTTACTATGGAAACGATAGCAGGTTTAGGTTCAAACCCAACCATTTTCTGAAAAGAAGTCTGACCCTGCCATGTGCTTGAGACTATTAATTGTATATCTTGATATTTTTGCATACAATGGCCGTGTGTGTGACCTGTTACGAAAATATCTGGTGTGCTATCAATGGTCAACATATCGGTTGGTTCGGAAGCGATTTGATTCTTGACACCCCATTGAGGGGCTAGATGCCTTCTTTTTAGCATTTGCTTCATAGCGTTTTCAGGGTTTTCATACGAGGCTTCGTTTAAATTCATCACCATATCATCAATAGATTTGCCATGATAGGATAAAACATCTGAACCACCTATTTTAAATCGGCAAGGATTTCCTACAAAGTGTCCGTGATTAAAATGACTTTGAACTTCTGGTGATAAAACAGGTTGTGGCTCGGCTAGTCTCACGGCATCGTGATTACCTGGTAAAATAATAGTTTCCATGTGGTCAGGAACTCTTTCTAAATCCCGCCCTGTCAATTCGTATTGTTCGTATAAATCTGCAATATCTAATTCTTTCTCTTGATTAGGATAAACGCCTACACCATCAACAATGTCTCCTGATATAACTAGGTAGCCCACATTTTGAGCCAAAGAGTCATCTGAGTTTAACCAATCTAACATTTTGTTCCATTCAGTATCAAGAAAATTATCTGCACCTCTGTGTATATCAGAAATAAATGCCGCAGAAATAGGGTCTTTTGGTTCAGTATCTTCTTTATCCTTTTTTATTATATTTGGAAATATCACATGGCGAACCCAAAATATACCTCCGTCCTTCGAGACTTGCCCTTCTATCCCTATAATGTCATCGGTTGCTATTGTTCCAATTCTTTCTAATACTTCTGGACTAACCATAGCATCCATTTCACCGGATGTATCTTCGACAACTAAACGTAAATAACCTTTGCGGGTTTTCTTGGCTTCTAAAACCATTACCACAGTTCTACCTAAAGCATCCCATTTAGAGTATTTTTCTCTATTTCCAACAATAGTTTCAATAGAAACTGAGTCGTGGAAATCATAATGCTGTTCCACATATCTTTTGACATTTTTGTATCTATCTAAAAACAAATCTCTGAAGGCTTCCACCTTTTCTGAGGCTTTAGTATCTGCCCCAACAGTTTTGATTATGTCAACTGTCAAGTCGTAATCCTTTGCTTTAGCAGTTATTTTGGGGAACATATTAACACCTAGTTATGACATAAACCTTAAAAAAGAATGCTTCTATTCTGCCAACCATCGTTCTTTGATTATATAGTAACCAAAAAGCAGAAACATAGCCCCGCAAACGTAAAACAAATTATCAGACATATTTTTCACCTACCTTTTGAATCCCGCCATAAAGTCATCAAATGACATTTCTGTTAATGGAACACAATGGTGGCTGTTTAAACCTACATCGGATTTAAACGACCTCTCACATTTTTTACAAAACTTAGGCTTAGAAGGTTTTCTGTATGTCTTCACCTTTAAGAGTTTTTTAATATCAACTTGAATATCTGTTATTTTTTGTTCGTCAGGATAGAATCTCATAAACTTAATTTTTTCCTGTGGAAAACCCTTGCTAATAAGATTCGTAAGAGATTTAACATCTGAACTGTCAGGAACATAAAAAAGATAAATGATGGGTTGTGATGCACCACCTTTTCTTAGTAATCTCCCGATAGTTTGAATTCTTGAACGAACTGAGCGAGTCCCTGAAACCATAATACCAACATCCGCATCAGGAATATCTACCCCTTCGACCAATGCCTTACAAGATAATAACAAACCTTTCGGTTGTGTTGAGAAAGTTTCTAACGCTACTCTCCTTTGTTTAGCAGTTTTTTTACTGTGATATGTTTGTGGATTAAAATGGTTGAACCTTTTTTCTAAACGATTAATATCGTCAATAGATTCGTGAAATACCATTATTTTACCTGTCCGATGACGATGTAATAGTAAATCTAAAGCCCTGAATCTATTATGTGCAGAGTTAAGAACCTCCTTTCTTTTCTGTATCGCTACTAAAAATGCTCCTACATCTTTATCTGATGTTCCCGTAGCAAGTAATCTTTGGCAGGTTATTATCAAGTTACCTCTGTTACCGTATCTAGCAGATAATTTTTTACTTAGATTTACAATACTACTATGGGCTTTATCATGTTCTAATTTTTCAGATACAGTTAAAGGAATCTGCACCGCACATACTTCAAAATCGGAGATAACCCCTTCTTTTAAGGCTTCGTTATAACCATATTGATAAATTACCTCACCAATCAGTCTAGTCAAATCATCTAACCCAGAATCTTCTCTTTCAGGAGTCGCAGATAAACCTAAACAGGAATGATGATTAACATTAAAGATTTTCTGAAATGAGGGTGCGGCCATGCGATGACATTCATCAGCAATAATAAGATGATTACTGTAAGATTGAAGCGGTAGTAACTTTAAAGCAGTATTGATAACCATGACATTTATTTTCGCGGAGATTGTTTTTTTACCGCCACCACATCTACCGACTTTAAATCCTAAAATATCATCTAAAGCATCTGCCCATTGTTTTAATAATGAAACTTGTGGAACAAGAACTGTAACTACACCATTTGGTTGTTGTAACTGCTCTACAATTAAAGCGTGGGCTACGCGACTTTTGCCTGAACCTGTTGTGGCTTGAATA
>Ga0209535_1001536_pt1 | contig 15703 bp, 15 predicted proteins | sample LinPmetageLP28_FD_184041 | JGI IMG/M metagenome (GOLD analysis project Ga0209535, IMG submission 184041) | Marine viral communities from the Pacific Ocean - LP-28 (SPAdes) (version 2) | ecosystem: Environmental > Aquatic > Marine > Oceanic | place: Pacific Ocean | collected 2009-08-22 | reverse complement strand
GTACTCCCCACTCAGTAACCGAGATTGAGGCAGATGAACAACCAAAGTACAGTGTGTGCATCATGCAAGGTTTAGAAATGAACGGATTAGTTAAACAAAGGAAGGTAGCATAACATGGCTGTAGAAAAGAAAACATTTTTATTCAATAAAAAGAATGGTGTTATGATGGTCAACCTGACTGACTCATTAAAAAGAACACCACACATAATGGACCAAATTGACATGACTAAGTTTGTTGTCAAAGAAGTTGAATTTGACAACGAAACACATTACTGGCAGGGCGATTACGAAACAGGCAGTGTCAAGTCAATGGTGGAAGGACAGGTTAAGATCAAAGAAACTGAAGTACATTATGCGGCAAACATAAGGGTGTTAGAAGAATTTCCTTTACACAAACAATTAAACATCATTATAGAGATGCTTGACCAATCAGACATACCAAACACTGAAAAGTTCACAGCATTGAGAGATCATATTGCTACAGTGAAAGCAGAAACAAAAGAACAAAAGAAAGTCTACGCAGAAGATCCTGGTTACGATTATGTGACTATCGCAGATGAACTGGAAGTGGCAGAGAAAATAAGGGACATATAAATATAGCATATGGCATACGCAATCAACAAAACAGACGGAACAGTAGTAGCCACAGTTGCTGATGGTACACTAGATACGACATCAAGTTCATTATCACTCATAGGCAAAAACTATGCAGGATATGGTGAAGTGCTCAATGAAAACCAAGTTAAAATTTTAGAAAACTTTGCAAACACATCATCCAACACACCGACCAATCCATTACAAGGACAAATTTGGTACAATACTACAGCAAATCAATTACAAGTTTATAACGGCTCATCTTTCAAATCAGTGAGTGGAGCAAATGTTAATGCCTCAGAACCAACTAACACGGCACAAGGTGATTTATGGTATGATTCTACAAATGGACAATTATATGTGTACAGTGGATCAGGTTTTGTCTTAGTAGGTCCTGCATCTACATCAGGCGCTGGTGTAACTGGTGCGGTTTCTACAACAATTACAGACAATACAGGTGTTGATAGAACAGTATTACAATTTAAGATTGCAGACACGATTATTGGAATGTTATCGTCGGTTGAATTTACTCCGCAAACTTCTGTTTCTGGTTTTGCAACTATATCAAAAGGTTTTGATTTATCTACAGCAATTACATCAAACAAGTTTGCTGGTACTGCCACAGATTCGGATGCACTAGGTGGAGTAGCGGCGGCAAGTTATTTGAGGGCAGACACGAATGACACCACGGCAGGTACACTGGGTGTACTTAATGACTCAGGTTTAACTATTGGTGTTGATTCAGACTTTAAAATTTCACAGTCTGGTGCAAACACTACACTGAAAAGTGTCACACAAGATGGTGACATAATATTCAACGTGAACGATGGCGGCGCAGACACAGTTGCAATGACCATCGATGGTGCAACAGCAACCACAAGCATTACCAATTTAAACGTTACAGGCACAATGACAACATCGGGCACTGTACAAAATATAAATGTTACTAATTTAAACGTTTCTGATCCATTAATAGTATTAGGGTCAGGGTCAACAAATACGTCAGCAACTGACAAAGGCTTATTGATAGACAGAGGTGTAGAAACTAATGCGGCTTTTATTTGGGACGAATCAGCAGACGAATTTGCTTGTATTACAACAAGTGAGACAGGCACCACAGCAGGTGATGTCAGTATTTCAACATACGCAAAAATACATGCGACAGCAACATCGGCAGAATATTCGGATTTAGCAGAGCGTTATCATGGTTTAGGACTTGAATCAGGTGATGTTGTTAACATCGGCGGTGACAATGAAATTAGAAAAACTACACCAAACGAGGATGATTGTTTTGGTGTTATATCAACTGACCCAGCATTTAAAATGAACGCTGATGCAGGACTTGATTCGACACACCCATATGTGGCACTGTCGGGAAGAGTTCCGTGCAAAGTAGAAGGGCCGGTTACAAAAGGACAAAGACTTATTCCAGGAAGTACTCCAGGCACAGCCAAAGGCGCAGACTTGGAAGATCTGACTATGACAAACGTAATTGGACGGGCATTAGAATCAAAAACTGATACAGATGTTGGTATGGTGGAGATTACAGTTAAATGATAAATATTAAAAACAAATTAGGGAGAATGAACTAATGGCTTATTCAGCAGGCGACACTATACTAGACGACGAATACAACACATTTGCCACAGGCAACGCCGCTGGAACTGGCGATACCGGGGCCGCATCGATTAACACAATTTGGGGCACAGGCACAGGAGATGCTGGATACGGACAATCCAACGTAGTAGCGGCAGTGGCCGCAGGCAACTCAATAACAGCAACACAGTGGACAACACTGCTTGGTAGATTGAACTCTATTAGACAACACCAAGGAACAACAATTAATATTTCATCATTCTCAGTATCAGCGGGCGACGCCATTGCCGCTATTGCTAACTTATCAGCAGATATTACAACACTATACAATGCAAGAACAACGGCGGCCAGTGCTAACATCACAGAGGCAAGCACAGCACACACTTTTACATCTTCATGGAACTCAACAGTTACAGCGACATCCACAGTAACATTTGATGGTGGTAACGAAGCAAGATTCTTTTTCAATGCAGGCGGTTACATTAAACTTAACCCATCATTGAATGACTCCACAGGAAGAAATGCACAATGGGCCCACTTATTAGATGAGGTTGGAGATCTTAAATTATTAAATACTACATTCACAAGAACGTTTTCGAACAACTCATCGGGTTACGGAGCAGGAGGTGACAACTCGCCAACTACACACGCATCCACAACTGGGTACTATGATCTATCAAACTCAACTGATACAGTCATGTTCAAATACACAATTGATGATGCATTCGGATACGGAAACTATCGTGCAAACTATTACGAAGTCAAGATGAATCCAGGTGCTGAACATGGCGATGGCCTAGGCAACAACGGTGAAGTAATCACAATCAAACAGATTTTTGCAGATGACCACTCAAACTCACAAGACACGAGTGTTACTGGTGACATCCTAGCACCTATCACAATTGGCAAACCAAATACGACTCAACTCAACAATGACGCAATTGGCACAGTAGCAGTTGGCAACACTTCATTTACAGCATCTTAATATTTGCAATCCCTAACATTTGGCTGTATAATTACTGCACATGGACGCAGAATTTCTCAAACAGGTTGAACAGTTCAGCAATTTAAAAACTGCAATCGAAACTAAAAAACGCAACGGATTAGAAAAAGCAAACAACAAATTAATATTTGCATACAACGGAGGATTATTCCGTGCTGACCCAATCACAATTCTATTTGTTAAAATGCACAACAATGGTCGTGATTTGATTATGTTGGACACAAATGAAACTCCTATCAAAATTACAGACACACAAGAATTTGTGGCTAAATCTGAATCTTGTTATTTTGAAGCAATGAATGAATACCATTTATTATATGAGCAAATTAAAAAGTCAAGATCTGTAAACAAATTAATGAACAATGACTAATGGTGTCCTAATGTTTGCCCTCAACGGGCAGGCTTTTGATAGCAACAAGAACAAAATCGATATTGATTATGTAAAGATGGCCAGTGCCAATGCAAAAAATATCAAGAAGTATATGGAAAATAACACGGTTGCACTAGTCACCGACAAAAAAGGAAAAGAACAAATAGTACAGTCTCAGTCTAGTGCGAATTATTTTGATCATATAATTGTTACTAAACCTGTGTACAAAGGAGTAGGACCAGAAACAAATTCATCTATCAACAAAAGGTCCATGCGGGTGGGAACCAAAACTATAACATTCGAATGGCAAAACCAATCACGTCCGGATTCCTACAATCTTTCACCTTTCGATAAAACTATTCTGTTGGATTGTGATTATTTTGTTTATGATGACACATTAGATCAGTTGTTTGATGTAGATGCAAATGTATTATGTGGCAAACATGTTGAGGAAATAAGTTACCATGATTCGTTAATAGATTATGAGAGATTGCACCATCAGACCATAAAACTTTTCTGGGCAACAGTGCTTTTTTTCAACAAATCAAAAGAGGCAAAATTGTTGTTTGACATGATGAATGTTGTAAAAAACAATTGGCGTTACTATTCTAAATTGTATAAGTTTGAAGGTTCGAGAACATATAGAAATGATTTTGCTGTAAGTGTGGCACTACACCTAATGCAAGGTAAACAAGAAACAACAGCATATGACTTACCCCACAAAATTTTATGTCTTGCAGATAAAAACATAATGCCTTCTTCTAAGCAGATTGTGTATAGGCACAACGATGGATGGGCAGGCAGTGGTTTTCCTAAACAAAATATCCATGTGATGAACAAGGAATCGGCCATGCAAATTGCGGAAGAAATTTTAAATGGATAAAGGGTATTTTATATTTGCGTCTGGGGACGAATTCATTAGAAATGCATATGCTTTGGCTCTCAGTATAAAGAACACACAAGAAATAAATTCTGTTTGTATAGCAATTGGTTGGGAAGACGAATTACCCAAAGAATACTCTAAAGTATTTGATCACGTGGTGAAAACTAAAAATGTTGGTCTTAGTGCTCATATGGCAAACGAATGGCAGATATGGGACCTAAGTCCGTATAAAGAAACAATTCACATAGAATCGGATATGATCTTTACATCCAATATTGACTGGTGGTGGAGTGAGTTACAACAACATGAATTATTTTTTACATCGTATGTAAAAGACTATCGAGGCAACAAGCCTACATCTAATTTTTATAGAAAGCATTTTGCGAAAAAGGGTTTGCCTAAACTGTATAATGGAATTTATTACTACAGGTATTCAAAAACCGCACATGATTTTTTTAAAAAAGCCAAAGAAGTAAGTGCAAGATACAAATGGTATGCTGAGTATTTTTTTGCTGGCACATGGTATCCGACGACTCCTACCACGGACGAGATTTTTGGGATCACAGCATACTTGCTCGATCTAGAAGATATAGTGTATAATAAAGCATATACCATACCACACTTTACTCACATGAAAACTAAAATACAAGATTGGAAAGACATTGAAGTACCTGATTCAAATTGGCTGAGATGTTTGCCTGTGAATCTAAGCAAGAAAGGACTTAATGTTGGTGGATTCGTACAGACAGGACCTTTCCACTACCAAAATAAATTATTCTTGACTGACAAAATGATAGATACAATGAAGGAGATATACAATGAGCGAAGAACTTAAAACCGCTTTATCTGAGTTTGACTGGACTCTAGATAAACCAGGAAATTGGAGGATCCATTATGATCCGGCCGAAGACGGAACTATAGTAGAAATTGTGAATGAAAAGTACTCTGTGTCTGAGTTACCTTACATAGATATATCAGAAAACTTAGCAGTACAATTTATAAAAGGTTCTAAGTATCGACGAGAATACAGAGTCGTAAACGGAAAACTAGAATTCAACATAACTGAACATAATGTATACAAAGCCAGCGATGCAAGAGTCGGACAAGTTACACTTGACGATGAAATTACTCCGGGTGTGTATTTTGCTACAGTGCGTGGTGAACCGGACCTTGTAATCGATACTATGGAAGTCAATGCTGATAACATAGAAGCAGAAACTAAACGTATAAAAGAATATTTAGAAAACAACGACATCTACAAAGACAGTGAGTAAATTACTAGACATTGCAGAACTAGATGTAGTCTATCTAAGTTATGATGAACCTCAGTGCGAAGAATTTTGGGCAGACTTACTGAACAAAGTACCTTGGGCAAAGAGAGTGCATGGAGTAGACGGGTCTGATAATGCCCACAGAGCCGCCGGCGAAACATCAGAGACGGAAAGATTCATTTTAGTAGACGGTGACAACACAGTTGACCCTAACTTTTTCAATCAACAGTTGGTAATAACCGATCAAACAGAACATGCAACTTTTCGTTGGCGTGGATACAACGTCATCAACGGACTTATGTATGGTAATGGAGGTCTGTCTAGTTGGACTAGACAATTTGTTGCTAACATGAACAGTCATGAAAACTCTGAAGAAGGAGATCCAGAAGCAAAAATAGAATTTTGTTATGGAGGTGCCCATGGCAAATATATGCCAATGCACAACGTCTATTCGACATCACACCCAAATGGATCTAAACTACACGCATGGCGTGCCGGTTTCAGAGAAGGTGTAAAAATGAGTTTAGATAGAGGTGAAAGAGTAGCCAACCCTGATTTCAAAGAAAAAATTTACAAACAAAATCTTAATAACCTTTGTGTTTGGATGAGTGTAGGAGCAGATGTTGATTACGGATTATGGGCAATACTTGGTGCAAGAGAAGGTTGCCACAAAGTAACACATTCGGATTGGGACTTTGTTGATGTAAGAGATTTCAAATGGCTCAACAAGTATTGGGTAGAACAAGATTATGACAATGTAACAGATGATTGGTTGTATGACAAAGTGCAAATGTACGGCAACCAAATCAAACACACACTGGATCTGGACATCACACTGTTAGATGACGAAGCAAGTAAATTTTTCAAACAACAAATGAAAAGGGAAAACACTTTTAAATTGATGACCACAGAGACAGAAGTGTTTAAGAGAATGAATGACTGATGTCGCAGATAACATCAAAGGCGATACAGTCCACGAACAAGACGGACAGTTAGAATCTGACTTCCTCCGTTCAGCGAGATTAGCCAAAGACAAACTAGACAGTATATCACCTTCAATGTGTTTGGCTAAATGGTCGCAGGTATCATTGCATCTACCAACAGGATTAAACAATTCTTGTTATCATCCACCTCTACACAAAATAGATGCAGATGAAGTTGCTAAAGATCCTGCGGCCTTACACAATACAGCACACAAAAAATTACAACGTAAAAAAATGATAGAAGGAGAACGTCCTTCTGAATGTTCTTATTGTTGGAATATAGAAGATACAGGAAATTACTCCGACAGGCATTATCGATCAGGCGAGCCATGGGCAATGATGGATTTTGACAAGATAGAACAAGGCGGATACGAAAAAAACATCAATCCGAGATACGTCGAAGTTAATTTTAATCATGCCTGTAACTTTGCATGTACTTACTGTTCTCCACAGTTTTCTACAACGTGGGGACAAGAAATAGATAAGCACGGGGCATATCCCACAATAAAAGAACATAATGCTCCGGAACACTTCAAGGGCAGAAATAGACCAGTACCAGCAAGGGAGGAAAATCCTTATGTAGATGCTTTTTGGAAATGGTGGCCTGACATGTACAAGGATCTTAAACATTTCAGGATGACAGGTGGAGAACCTATGATGGATAAAAATACCTACAAAGTATTTGATTGGGTATTAGCAAACCCCAAACCTGACTTACATTTAAACGTTACTTCGAACTTTTGTCCACCCAATGAAAAGTTATGGGAAAAGTATTTGGATTATGTTAAACGCATATGTGCAAAAGACAACGTTGAACATTTCATGAACTTTGTAAGCATCGACACATGGGGTCCACAAGCAGAATATATTAGACGGGGTTTGGACTTCGACAAGATGTGGAATCATGTAGATCAATTTTTAACAGAGATACCGGGAAGGAACTCTATTACATTTATTATAACATACAACAATTTAAGCATCGTTGGTATTAAGAAACTATTACAAGGCATTTTAGAATTACGCAAAAAACACTCACATGATTATCAACGCATATGGTTCGACACACCATTATTGCGTGAGCCTGATTGGCAGAACATACAAATACTCCCTGAGTCATATCAGGCAGTACACGAAGAAGCAATTGAATGGATGAAAGAAAATATTGAAACCAGAGATAATAGATTGCACTGTATTAAAGATTTTGAGATACAACGCATGGAAAGAGATTTGGCGTACATGAAGAAAGGGTCTCATGACAAGAATCGAAAGAGAGCCGATTTCCATAAGTTTTTTAAAGAGTACGATGCACGTCATAATTTGAATATTAGGGAAATATTTCCAGAGATGCAACAGTTTTTTGATCTGTGCGAAATGGAATCAAATAAATGGTAAGGGTAGTTCTAAGCAAACAAAATAATATTCGAGATCAGATTGAAATAGAATTTGATGTGTATGACACTGTTACAGCATCTAAATGGATAAACTTATTGAAACAAACATTAAAGTCAGGGACGCCTTTAAAAAAACATGTTTCACATCACGGCTGGATAATGGATCAATCAAGAACATTGAAGCATATTGTGGATGATTTACATATGAGGGTAGATACGATAAACAAATTTAATTTTGCTAAACAGGCCTGGCATTTGAAAAACAATAAAATCAAACATGATTTCAATGTAAATTTAGATTTAACAGTTGATAACTTAATCGACGGGAAAAGTTTTAACATAGATGTCGTAAATCAATTGCATGATAAATTTGTCCAATTGGAAGGTGTCAAAGAAATTGATGACACAGTAAGTGTTTCACCTTATTTTGACATCGCGCCACCGAACATCCGTTGGCAGATAAGCAAATTGAATAATCTTGCACACGAACTATTCCACTGGGGAGAGGAATACAAGAGATGGCATAGGGCACAATGGTATAATCCTGAAATACATGTACAGTATTACACTGATCTATACGAACAATACACACAAGAAGATGATCAAAGTTTTACTGATAGGTATGAATTCGGCAAAGTTTTCGTTGCAGACGGCACTGTGGGAAAACTGTATTGGGACGCATTCAGTGATGAAGACGATCATATCCATAATGATGAACTTTTTGCTCCTACACACATTATTCCTGATTTTCAAATCTACCTAGGAAGTACACAGACACAAGAAGATAGAAAGATGAAAGAAACACGATATTGGAAGTGGTTGTATGATAGGGGATTACGTGATCATGAACCTGCATTAACAAGGGTAGGCAAACCATGGATTGGTGAGATCAACTTAAAACCTTTCGGCCCCCAGAGGCAAATGTCAGTCCTCAAAAAACTTAACGGATACAACAACATCTATGCTATAATTGTAGATGAGTATAAATGCACTTATGAGTGGATAATGAGTGAAGAGGAGATAGATATACAGCAACATGCCTAGACTTCCAAGTGAAACAGATCATCAATACAAAGCCAGAGTAATTGATACAAAGAGCGAAAGTTTCTGTGCCGCCAAATGGTACAATGCCACTATATGGTTGGGATCGGGAATGACCACATCTTGCCATCATCCATTGCCTCACAAAATAGACATAGAACAAGTTAAAAAGAATTACAAACTGATCCACAACACACCCGAGAAGAAAGAACAACGCAGGCAGATGCAGTGTGGCGAAAGACCCAAAGGTTGTGAATATTGTTGGAAGATCGAAGATATAGATCGCGATAATATCAGTGACAGGGTTTACAAGACTGTAATTTACAAAGATGAAGACATACAAAAAGCATATGAAACACCTCACACACATGACGTTGATCTGCAGACACTGGAAATAAGTTTTGATAGGACATGCAATTTTTCATGTTCATATTGCAATCCTGCATTTTCTACTTCATGGGTAAAGGATCTTAAAAAAGATGGTCCATACAAAGGGTTGATATCAGATGGCAGAAATCATTACACACATGAGCATGATGAGAATCAGTTGTTTGGATATCAAGAATACAATCCTTACATAGAAGCATTCTGGAAATGGTGGGAGGCCGATTTACATAAAACATTACAGGAATTGAGAGTCACAGGCGGTGAACCAATGATGAGTGCAGACATGTGGAAACTGTTTGATTGGTTCAAAGACAATCACGGCAAATCTGACACCAGGTTAGCAATTAATTCAAATTTGTGTCCAAAAGATGCACTGATGGACAGGATGATCGATAAGTCACACTACATAGATCACTTCCATGTGTATACATCTAATGAGGCAGTTGGAGCACAATCTGAATATATCAGAGATGGCATGGACTGGGACCAGTGGATACGCAATGTGCATAGATTGTGTTCAGAAGGCAATATGGAAGGTTTCCATATGATGTGTACAGTAAACAGCCTTTGCTTGTTCAGTTTAACTGAATTCCTAGACCATATGTTAGAAATTAAGGCCAAGTATGGCAAGGACTTTCCTACATATACGTTAAATATCTTACGTTTTCCAAGTTTTCAATCACCTTTGGTTTTGCCAGAAGATATCAGGACAGACCGCAAAGAAGATTTACAAAGTTGGTTAGACAAAAATAGGGATAGTGAACTATTGCATCAGATGGAAATAAATCAAACCCAACGACTAATAGATTACCTTGACGTGGTGAAAACACCACACGCAGAGGCATTCGAACAAGCAAAACTGAAACATGACTTCAAACATTTTTGGGCACAGTACGATCAAAGAAGAGATAAATCTTTTGCAAATACTTTCCCAAAACAACTAGTAGATTGGTACAACACATTATGAGACTGAGCAAATCAAAAGTATATAGATCCAAGGAACCGTTGAAGATAGGTTTAAATGAAATGACCGAACAAGAAAAGTTCTTACTGATGGAATCGGAAAATTTTTGTATGTACCCATGGATTCATTTACATGCCTATCCTGATGGCAGAGCCTATCCATGTTGTCTTGCAAAGTATGAGTATCCAGTGGGCAATATTAAAGAAACAAGCATGAAAGAAGTTTGGAACAATGACACAATGAAAGGCATGAGAAAGGCAATGCTGGACAACAAACCTTTAAAGGAGTGTACAAAGTGTTATGAACAAGAGGAATCAGGTTTCTTCAGTCAGCGCCAATCTGCCAATCAACACTTTGGACATAACATAAAGAAAGTACACGAAACAAAAGAGGATGGTGAGTTCGAAAGATTTGAAATGACATATTGGGATATACGTTTTTCCAATTTATGTAATTTTAGTTGTAGATCATGTGGCATACCTTTTAGTTCAAACTGGTACGAGGATCATGTAAAGATACATGGCAAACCATCGCAACCAAAAGTAGTGTACGCAGGCAAGACTAAAACGGATGCTATGGAGCAGTTATTGGAACACATACCTTACTTAGAACAGGTTTATTTTGCAGGTGGTGAACCACTAATTATGGAAGAGCACTATGTCATACTAGAAGAACTTATCAAACAAAAGAAAACTAATGTAAGATTGATTTACAACACAAACTTCAGCAGGACAGCATTCAAGAAGAATGATGCCATAGATATGTGGAAACAATTTCCAGACATAAGTGTAGGCGCATCGTTAGATGCTATGGGTCCAAGAGCAGAACTAATGCGTAAAGGTACAGACTGGGCACAGACAGAAGCAAATAGAGAACGTATGATGGAAGTGGCTCCACATGCAGATTTTTATATTTCTCCGACACTCAATATTTTCAATGTGTTTCATTTGCCTGACTTCCACAGGGATTGGGTAATGAAAGGTTTCCTAAGGCCAGCAGATTTGAATATAAACATTCTTCAAGATCCATTGTGGTATAGAATAGATTTATTACCAAAAGATATGAAACAGCAAGTCGAAGAAAAGTACCGTAAACATATTGAATGGTTACGTCCTAGAGACCCACTAACAAGAGCAGTGCATGGATTTGAATCTGCATTAAACTTTATGAATGGTGGAGACAAATCAAAATTCCTGCCAGCCTTTGTTAAGAAAACTGAACAACTTGATCAAATTAGAAGCGAAAAAACTGTTGACGTCTTTCCAGAGTTGGAGCCTATATTAAATGGCTCTTAAGCAACGTTCATACAAACCACCCTCTACTATTTGTTCTCTGCCATGGACAGCAGTAGAAACATCACCAAACGGAGAAGCGAGAGTGTGTTGTCTAGCAGATAATTTGATCACCCAACCTAATGGACATCCATACAACATGCAGGAACATTCCCTGCAACAAGCATTTAAAAGTGATTACATGAAAAAATTAAGACAAGAATTTTTAGACGGCAAGAAGCCTAGCACCTGTAACAAATGTTGGAGTGTGGAACAAGCAGGAGGTAAGAGTAAACGTATACTTGCTTATGACATGTTAGAGTATACCAAGGTGTTTGATAAAATAGATTACCAAGATACTGATCCAAAAACAATTCAATTTTTAGATCTAAAACTAGGAAATATATGTAACTTAAAGTGCAGGATATGTGGCAGTTGGTCTAGTTCCAAGTGGGCACAAGAATCGTTGGATTACCTAAAAGCAGATGGCACCAGCAAAGAAGATCTTAAAAAGTCTGAACACTATAGACAACTTCAAATGGGGCAGTGGCCTCGTAAAACAAAAGTCTTTTGGGATGAACTTGAAGATTACCTACCCGGTGTAAAGTACTTTGAATTCACTGGTGGGGAACCTATGATGATCAAGGAACATTTTGAAGTGCTTAGGAAAAGTGTAGAACTTGGTTACAGTAAAAATCAAATGATACACTATAACACAAATGGCACACAATACCCAGAAGCAGAGATACTTGAACTATTTCCGCATTTTAAAAAAGTGCATGTTGCTTTCAGTATAGATGATGTGGAAGAGCAATTTGAATATCAAAGATATCCAGCGACGTGGAGCGAAGTAAATGCAAACATTGATAAATGGGATAAGATTAAGTCACAGGTTAAAACAATCGAAACTCAAATTTGCTGTACAATAAATGTCCTAAATGTGTTAAACTTAGTAGGCATGGGGCAATGGATTTTGACCAAACAATTTGATAGTTGGTATTTCAATATGCTACATGAACCAAGACACATGAGCATTACAGCATTGCCGAAAGAAGTTAAAGAACGAATAAAAGAAAAAGTGAACAACAATAATTTACCTACTAGAATGCATCAAGAACTGAAAACTGCTGTAAATCGTATTGACCAATATTCGGTGATGGATATGAGAGCATTCAAAAATTTTAGACAAGAGATAGATAGGACTGACTTGTACAGGAATCAAAATTTTTCAAAAACGTTTCCTGAACTTGATCAAATGTTAATCGATGCAGGAGTTTAGAAAGAAAGACGGCAACAAAACTTTGTGCATGGCGCCATGGACACATACCTACTTGTCTCCACAGACAGAAAGGCGTATGTGTTGTGCATCAACAGAGAAAGCAGAAAGTTTCGAGCAATACATAGACACCGGCTCTGCCAACAAAGAATACAATCCAAAAACTTTGAAACAGCATTGGAATTCTGAACACATGAAAAGTGTAAGACGTAGGATGATGGCAGGTGAAGAATTACCCGAGTGCCAAGTTTGTAACAACAAATTGCTTAACACAGATGTTTATAGAGATTACTTTAATCATTTATTTGGACACAAAGAAGATGACGTTTGGTCGAAAACTTCTGATGATGGGTCAACAGAAATGCCTGTGGTAAGTTTTGATTATAGGTTCAATAATCTATGTAATTTTAAATGTAGGATGTGTGGAGATATGTTAAGTTCTAGTTGGGAATCAGAACAACGCAATAACAACATGTGGAGTCCACAGGACCAAGCATGGATGGCCGAACCTACAAGATCAAAGATAAAACAGTTTCAAAAAGATGAAGTTGAAAAAGAATTTGCGACGGCAGTCGATAATCATCTAGTGGAAGAGATATATTGGGTAGGTGGTGAACCGTTAATGTATGAACAACACTGGAAATACATGAAACAGATTGTGGATCAAGGTGATGCTCACAAGGTTTATGTTAGATACAACACAAATTTAAGTAGAACAAAGTACAAAGGTATTGACCTGTATGATGATTTGCTTGTCCATTTTAGAGATTGGCAACTATGTGCATCTATAGATGGCACGGGTAAGATAGGAGAATGGATAAGGGATGGACTCGACTACAATAGATGGTTGGACAACTTTAGACGTGGGTGTGCTATAGCAAGTCACGGACGACAAATGAGGTTAGATTTGACAATCACTACTCCTGGTTTGTTAGATTTAAAAAACATGTTCAGGCTTAGTAAACAGTTGAATGTAGAAATGTTAACCAAAGTGACCTTTGCATTTACTCCGGACATAGTTTTATCACCCATTGCATTGCCACGCAAACTTTTAAACGAGATAGTCGACGAACTGTTAGATTTTATTGAACCATTGGCTGATTCAAAACAGCAATCATTGGTTGATGTACTAAAACAATTGAAGAATAGACCTGTGTTTGAGGAGACATGGCCGGATCAATACAAGAAGGGTTGGTTAGATGGCAAAATGAAACAAGAAAGAATTGGTGCCATCAGACGAGACTATAAAAAACTTACTTTGGAACAGATCTTTTCACAAGATCAGCGTTTATTAGATTGGTGGGATTCGATAGGATAATTATAGTATGTTTATAATTAGATGGGTACAAAACATTTGGCGTAAATGGAAATCCAATCGTGCATACAAGAAACGATTGAAAGAACTCAAAAAGAGAGATCCTTTCATTTACCATTAATGGTTAACGATTACAGAAAATTCTGGCATGACAAGCCAAACTCACCAGTCATTTATGCAAACGGTGATAGTTTTACATGGGGAACAGGAATAGGAAATTTGACTGCTAAACCTCAGTTACACTGGAAACACTTTGAACAAGCAAGATTGATGGATACATGGCCTGGCAGGTTAGGTAAACTGTTGGATTGCCAATTCATTAATGATGGATGGGCCGGTGGATCCAACCACAGGATGGTTAGACGTACAAAACAATTTATTAATGATATTGAAGATTGTGCAGATGTTTATGTTGCATTGGGATGGAGCACAGCAGTAAGAGTAGAATATGCTAGACCAAAAAACGAAATAGATCATGTAGTGCCATATAGATTTCAAGGTAGAACAGGTCCTTATGACCATGATGGAGATACAACCTACGTTCAAATACAAGAGGCAGGTTTAAATTCTCCAAGAGATCCTTTTTATCAAGGTGACAGAGATTATTCGAAAAAATTTTATTTAGAAAATAGTGATAGTGATTTGTTTGTACAATATCTCGAACAAGTAGTTGACCTACAGAAATTTCTCGAGACAAAAAAAGTAAAGTACGTTTTCTTTAACGCATTTGGAAATAAAGAATTATACAAAGAACACTTTAACGATAGAAGAATATATCCAATATTAGACAAGATGAATTTTGATACTTTCATGGGTTGGCCTGAAGAAGATTTTTGTGTATGGAGTTATATGCAAGATCCGGAAGACAAATTACCAGACGGACATTTAGGTGTTGCAAGTCATAACCATCTGAGTGTATTATTACATAATAAGTTAAAGGAATTGTATGGGTAAAAAAATCTTAGGTGTAAGTGCATTGTTTCATGATGCCGCGGTTGCATTGATCGACGATGATCAAATTGTATTCGCAGGTCACAGTGAAAGATATGGACCAAAAGTAAAATTAGACAAGCATATAAATCCTGAACTTATGAAAGATTGTTTCAAACACGGAAAACCAGATGAAATTGCTTGGTATGAAAAACCACTCAAAAAGAAACAAAGACAAGTGTATGCAGGTGAATGGAAAGAAGCATTCCAAAGCAACTCACCTAAAAAGTATTTGAAGCCATACTTTAATGGATCAATTGACGGTTTATTAAAGCATAATCCACCTCTGTCAACGCATGAACATCATTATAGTCATGCATGTGCAGGATACTATACGAGCCCGTTTAGAGACGCTACAATAGTGGTAA
>Ga0209535_1001535_pt1 | contig 15704 bp, 22 predicted proteins | sample LinPmetageLP28_FD_184041 | JGI IMG/M metagenome (GOLD analysis project Ga0209535, IMG submission 184041) | Marine viral communities from the Pacific Ocean - LP-28 (SPAdes) (version 2) | ecosystem: Environmental > Aquatic > Marine > Oceanic | place: Pacific Ocean | collected 2009-08-22 | reverse complement strand
CGCGCTGTGCATGTCCACCGTAACGTCTGCGGCGTTTACGCCATCGACGTTTGCCACTTGGATCATGTTGATCTTAAAGACCTTGCCGCTGGATGCAGCATTGCTGACCAGTGTCGTTGCGTTCGTTGAAGAAAGCGCGACAGTGGCGGATTTGCCTATGATCGTGCTTACATTTACAATATTCGGTGCAGCCATTTGTTTTCTCCTTTAGCCAAACACGATTGCCATAGCTATGGCTTTACCTGTTGATATACCAGCACTACCAAAACTGATAGCGCCACTTCCGTTAGTAACTAATGCTTGGCCGCTTGTGCCATCTGATGTGGGGTAAGTAACCCCGCCTATCGTAACTGTACCCGTGAAGGTAGGGCTTGCAAGTGGAGCCGCAGCGAGGTTACCCCTAGCGGTAGCCGCATTTGCAACATCTGACAAGTTGTTCGCGGACTCAAGGAATGTAGTGAGATCAAACGTGGCTGATAAGTTAACCACTGCAGCGCCTGCTCCGGCACCGTCACAGTAAATTACTGCGCTTTCGCCGTTAGGTACGGTCACATTCGCGCCAGACCCTTGAGATATGATTACAGATTGACCAGAATTATTCTTAACAAAGAACAATTTATCTTGATCGTTTGGAGATACCGTTACGGTATTCGTTCCAGAAGGAGAGCCACCAAACACAAGAACCTTATACTGACCGTCAGACAAAGAGCCATCTGTTGTGGTTAGCGTATGAGTTGTTCCAGAAAGAGTGATATTGCCTACACCATTGGTAAGTCTATCAATAATCTGAAGGTTTGTGTTTGTTGTCGAACCCCATGTACCAGACTGTTCGCCATTGGCAATCAGCTCAATACCGCTGTTTACTGTGTATGTACTAGCCATGAAGCATTAACCTCCTGTCACGGTCTAATTTGAGTATACTCTGTTGTGGCGCTTGGCGCAATATTTGTCCACACCGCCGTTTCATCAGGGACTATTCTGCCCCACACTGTGACCCCTCGTGGGCCTATCGATCCAATTGCCTCGACCCCCGTGACAGGAACATCGACACCTGTACCTCCGGTAACACTAACAGAACCAACACCCGTTGTCACCTGTAACCCGGTAACTGGAACCTGAATGCGAAGATAAACGGATGCAGCGCCTACCGCGCCCGACATTCCAATGTTAGAAGCAATGGATTGACTCCACGCGCCAGAACTCCAAGAGTCTCTGCCCCAACCCGAATTGTCCGAGGCGGTTAGATATACGGTAACGCTTTGTGGTAAGCCATTTACTACGCCTGTTGCTTCCAGACCCGTTAAGGAAACACTCGCTAAACCTGTGGCAGTAACTCCACTCAAAGCACTGGTAGCTGCAAGCCCCGTGACGACTGCGTCCGATCCGCCTGTAGCGGTGACGGAATTTAGAGCAGATGTACTGGAAACACCAGTGACGTTGATTCCTACGCCTGCGCCCTCAACCACTGTAACTGAGCCAACGCTGCTTGTGGCGGAAATACCTGTGACGGAAATATTGGGAGCATCACCAGATACAGCTACAGAACCTACAGCACTTGTGCCTTGTACGCCCGTGGCAAGAGCAATCATTGCCCCATTAACCGAAACAACACCTACACCGCCTGTAGCGGAAACTCCAATGGGTTGCGTTGGCAAGCCACCAACTTCACCTGTTGCCTCAACCCCTGTGAGAGCAACACTTGCCCCGGCACTAGACGTAACAGAACCAACCGAAGAAGTTGCCTGTATGCCGATAACGGCTACTTCGCCCGGTATGGACGCGACAACAGAACCAACGGCTGTAGTACCCACAGAACCTGTAGGAGATACTACTGCGCCAGTAAGAATACTTACATCGCCAATGCCGCCCGTAGCGCCTATTCCCGTAGCAGGTACAGTGGCTACGCCCTCAATAGAAACAGAGCCAACACCAGTAGTAACACCAATGCCATTGACAGCAATATTCGGGGCGCTTGCCGATACAGTGACAGTGCCTACCTGACCAGCAGCCGAAGGGAGGGTAACGGCTGGATTACTCCAAGTTCCGCTACTCCAACTACTTCGGCCCCAGCCTGTGAATATTACGCTGGCATCCGCCATAACCTGTCACCCCTCTGGAGAGTTTAGGCTATACGGATAATAGCGTTACTCGCATCTGCTGTTGGGAATACGATCTGGAAGTCCCCAGATGTAGACGTTTTGTCCGCACCAAAGTCCAAGACAACAACGGACGGATCACCAGATGCTGTGTCATTATAGATCAATGCGCCGCGAGCAGTGATTGTTGCAGACGTAAACGTCAAGTCCGCAAAGTCTGTGAACCCTGTTGTACCAGAAGTTGTTGGTGTGACATTGGTCAAAGCACCGCCACCCGCAGAATACGAACCAGAGTTACCAACTTCGTTTGTTGCTGTGTAAGCAGTTGTAGCCGCAGTAAAAGAAGCACTGTTTGTGTACAAAGCCAACTTAAACGTGTTGCCGCTTGAGTTTGTAAAGTTATGTGTAGCCGTCATCAATTCTTTCTTGAATGATGTACACATGTAGTTTCCAGTAAAGGCCATATTAAAGTCTCCTTATGAGGTCAGCCAGATCGGGATGTCCCGCATCATTAAGTGCATTATACACAGTTGTGCGGTCACTGCGAATAGCTTGTCGCATATAAAATGCAACGAGCGTCTCAACGTGCTTTTGGTAAGCACGAGCTTGATCCCTGATAGCTGGGGGTGCTGTATCAGATACAGAGATCAACTTCTGAACGCATTGCTCAGAAAGTTCTTCTGGAGTAAACCCTCTGTGATTACTTGTGTTTACTAACACTAGGTTCTCATCACGAGGTGCATCAAGTTTTAACTCAAACATTTACATTTCCATCCTTGGCTCGCCATCACGGTAACTGTCCCGCTTCAGTCTGCCTTCTCCCAATACAACTAGACGCCTCATAGCGTTGTCAAAGCCTTGCTGATACATAGACAGCACATCGGCCTCGCCCTTCATAAACACATAAGCATTTATTAAACTTCCGTAAAGCAGAGCCTCTTCGGCGTTGTCCCCAAGCCAAGAGCTGCCAGACGCTACAATCGAAGGTGGATCGTAGTAATAGTGCAATTGAACATTATAATCTGCGTCAGGTGTCGGACCTAAGATAAAGTTACCGGGAGAGTTAGTTGACGCGAAGTCACCGTCAAACTCGGAATAATACTTAGGAAGGCCAGTCGTACCCGTTTGATTCGGGTAAGCCTCACGCATGAAGTTCACATCCTTCTCTATCAAGAAGGTGTAGTTACCACTACTATCAATCACCGCAAAAGAGAACGGTGCCAGAAAGTCCGATGGCCTAGCGATATACGGATTGTTTTGATCCATGCTCGCGTTCACGTTCTTGCGAAGCTCTGGAATCATCACCGTGCGGTGAATAAGTTCCTCGGCTTGCTCTATGAACGTAGGAATCTGAGAGACGAATGTTGTCTCGTTGTTCTCAGTATAGTCCTGTATGGCCTGTGATAACTCAGAATAGTTCATTTGAACTTAACCCATTTTAAAGTTTCCGCCGCGCGTTGCAGCTCCCATGCCGCGACACTTGCCGCCCATGTTCATCTTCTTAGGCATCTTGCCGCCATAGCTCATTTTGCCAACGCCGTCAGCAGCAAAAGCTGGCACAGACTTGTCGCCCTTCTTTACCATTGGCATCTTACCGCCGGACTTCATAGCAACAGGTTTCTTCATTTTACCACCATACATCTTTTTATCCGCTTTCTCTTTCTTTTCCCGCTCTGCTATGGTTAGACCATCAGGGCTTCGTGTACTCATTTCCTCGACTCCGTAGATAGATTTCGGACGAGCTTTGGGACGTAAGGATTTTTTAGGTGCTGACATTTTAATCTCCTAATCTACTAAGGTTCTACTAAGGTGTTAACTTTGTAACCCATTCCGCTGTGTACGCTGCAGTAAGTATACAGTGTTGGTGCGCCTGTAGCCACTTCTATTTGTGTATAGGCTCCAGAACTACCGGGAGTACCCGCATATGTGACACCTGTTGTATACTCTGATCCGCCACCATGTGTGCCGTCAGCAGTTGTCGAAAAGCGCAATGGATGCCCTGAGTTAGTGTTGCTTGATTGATCATAACGATATGTACTGCCCTCATATACATCTACACCTGCACCGCCGGGCTGAGAGCCATTTTGATAGTAAACATTACCACTACCGGGGTTAACAACGGTTATTGCGTATGTAGCTCTAATGCCAAACGCAGATGCTGAACCAACAGATGATGTAGAACTAATGCCCGTAAGGTTTGCAGTGGCATCGCTCTGAGGGATATTTACAGATACCGATCCAACGGAAAGCGAGGCAGTTGACCCAGTGACATTGGCTATCTCATTACCTGTGTCTGAAACGGAGACAGTAACTCTTCCCACAGACGCAACCATATATTGCGCGGGGTTCCACACAGGGTTGAAGCCAAACAACTCTCGGCTCTCCAGCAAAGAAGTATCTGGGCGTGGGTTTCTTAGTGATTGAGGGTCATTAACCTTTATACGTCCAAGAAAGTTCTGCGGCTGATCGGGGTCAGCGACATCTCTACCGACAAGGAAACCAGTCTTAACACCGTTGTTATACTCAGGCACAAGGTCTTTGAGGGGGTAACGGAACCCCGTCCTATCACAGAACCCGAAGGCGTATTTGGCTTTTGCGTAGGTCATTACCCACCCAACATAAATGTATCAAAGGGTACAAATTTGATTGACGCTGTTTCCTCATCTTCGCCAGCAGCGAGCTGGAACTGAAACTCATACTCTTGCTTCAGCAATGGAACACGAGCGGAAACGTCTGGCTTCTTCATGGCTATGTAGTATGCCATGCCTGAAACCAACGCTGGTACGAAACGCGGCGGCACAGAAGATACATCTCCACCAATGCCATTAGACAGCCCGTCAATACCCTTCAGCCTATAATAGGCTAGAGTATACGGCGTAGTGGCGTCTGGCACAGGCCATAGAGTTACTTTGACTTCCGTGGGGAGCCTTTGGACGTAGATTTGGGTCGGCCTACCTTGCGTGTTTTTGTTGGTTTGCTGGGCGTAGGTCGTGACACTGACCCTCGCGAGGGCGGTGTCGGTTTGATTTGTACCTGTACCTGTGCGGACTTGGTGTTCGATGAGGTCGATGGTGTCCGAAGGAAGGGTATACGTTGACGTACCCGCTGTAATAGCGAGCGTACCCGCTTCAATAGTGAAGAGATTAAGACCACGATTCTGCCACTCCAATGTTAATATGTTAAGGCTCCTACGAGCCGTTTTTAGATCATATCCAGAACGCATCTCAAGGCCAGCACGCTCATATGCTTCCTCAAATAGTTCTGGTAGGTCTGGTGTGACTACTGCCATGATCTAAGTCTTCCTATATTTCGCCGTCTTCTTGGCAATTTTCTTCGGCTGTTTGGCAACCTGCTTGCCCTTTTTAGTGGCTTCGCGCTTCTTCTTAGTAGTAGCGGCGTATTCCTTATCCGTCAAATTCTTGATAGCCTTTTCAGGAAGATACCGCTCGCCTGTAGCCTTCTTTCCCTGAGTAGACGGCTTACCAGACTTGGTCCGCCACTTCTGCTTACCCCAGCTTTTAAGACTTTTTTGACTTGGTTTTAACGCCATCTGCCTTAGCCTTTGCTACTTTGCTCAAATCTTTATAATGCACCAGCTTTACACTTGTCTTGCCGTGGGTCTTGCCAGAATGCAATGAACCGTCAGGCATCTTATGTGTGCCACCTTTATGGACAGTGCCGTCCTTGCGATAATGCTTTACGCCTTTCACGATGTGTACCCCCCGCCAGAAGACTTATACGCCTTAGCCAACATCTGGGCTTTCCTAGCGGACCACTGGCCCGGCGCTCCACCCTTACCTCCAGCTTTTATTCTATTGAACAAACGCTTACGCTTCTCAGGTTGGGTGTAGTTACCCGCCTCGTTGACTTTACTCTTTGACTTTTTCTTTGCTTTGCCACCTTTGCCAAAACGAATGATGTCTAAGTCCCTCGCATCGTCTCCAGTTGAGACGCGATTGCCAGTGAGCTGACTTCCCATCTGAGTCCTAGAAATAGCCATCTAACACTTCCACCGTTTTCTAGCCTGACGTAGGCGACTGTTGGGGTCTTTAGCAGCTTTGGGAAACTGCTTCATCTGTCCAGCAGAGCGAGCGCAGTAGGACTTACGCCGCTTGGCGGCTGCACTACCTTTCTTTACTGTACCCGTAACCGCCGTCTTTAACTTAGAGCCGGGGTTATCCTTACGGTACTTAGCCACACCTTTCTTGGTCATACCCGCACCAGACTTGGTTGGGCGTTTTTGACCACCTTTTATGGTGTGGCCTTTCATAGTACCTTTTTTCTTTTCAGCCATGACTTACTCTATGAGTAGGGTCATCTTATTGCCTGACCCAGTAAAGGCGGAAACGAAACAACCATTATCAGCCAGTATGCCATCATTGGGGATGTACACATCATTCCAACCTGTAGGTAGGGTCAGGTCAAGTATGACCTCTCCTGTGGCACTGCCACTGCGAATAGTGAAGGCAGCGGCAGATGCGGCGTTTACTAGAACACCCTGCAGTCTGCCCCGTGATGGGCCTACAAGTGCGGGTGTGTCACCCACTGCAAAGTTAAAAGCTCGTACTTCTTGACCAGCCATGTAGCTACTCCTTACGGTAAGATTGCAGTGTTAAACGCTTGTGCATACATAATTGTAATGCGAACAGAACCCGCGTTAGTAGCAGCAGAAGATGTTACAGTTAAACGAAGGTCTGATGTACCAGTGTTACCCCACTCTAGGGTTCCACCACCGCCAGCACCTAGTGCTTTAACGCCTACTGTAGTTCCTGATGCAACTGCGTTTATAATAGTATTTGCATTGCCACCTACTTCACCAACGCTTATATTGGTAGTGGTGTTAGCCGCAGCTACAAGGTCGATAATACAGTTAACGATCTTAGAATTAGCAGGGATTACAATATCTGTTGTAACAGCTCCAAGAGCGCCGCCTGCAAGGCTTTGTACTGTGTCTTGGCACATAACAACGTAACCTACGTTAGCAATGTTCGTACCTATAGTTGTGCCTGTTGTATTCTTAATATTACCTGCCCGTATCGGGCCTGAAAAAGTTGTATTAGCCATGAGAATCTCCTGTCGTGGCAAATGTCAGCCGCACCATGCGACTGTCAGGGATAACAAAAGTATACACATGTTATTTAAAAAAGAAAGGGGCTACCGAAGCAGCCCCCTTCTATAAAGTTCAATTGAACTTATGCGCCGGGTGAACCGTACACACCTAGTGGATCGGATACGCCGAAAGAATAACGCTCACGCGCTTTGTAGCGCACGTTACCTGTATCGAAGTCACCGTCCATAGATGTCTGCATAGCAGTACGGATGAAGTGCTTCATGCCGTTTGGAACATCTGTAGTTAGGAAGAAGGCGTCTGCGTCAGTCAGATAGTGATTGACACGGTAGCCTTCAGGGATCGAACCATTAGTGTTGATAGCATTAATGTCGTTATCCGCTGTACCTACACGCAGTTCAGTCTGGAGCAAACGAGTTGCAACAAACATCAACGCAGGTGGAACTACGAGCTTGCGTGGGCGAGCAGCAATCAACAGGCCACGTTCATCAGTGAACGCTGCGATATCAATAACAGCTTGCTCAAGCGAGGTTTCGTTTAAGTCCGCAGCCACTGCTGGACGGTTGGCGTTGTTACCGCCAGCCACAGTACCGTGTGTTGTTGAGAACAATGTAGCGCCGTCACCTGAGTTAAAGGTGGTGAAGCCTGTGTTCAACAACGAAGCCGCTTTAACCTGCTTCGTGTACGCCATGGCGCGAGCCAAGGCTTTGGTGTAACGAGCAGACAGAGAATCATACAAGTTATCTTCCATCGCTTCTTCAGTGATGGAGAAACCCATGCCAACAGTCTCGTGATTGTAACGAGCTGTGAACGATTCTTGAGCATTATCATAAGAGATAGCAGAGCCTTCAGCTTTTACTGGGGCTGCGCCAAATCCTGATAATTTTACTTCTTCCTCAAAACTACGTTCTGAGTTTTCAGTCTCATAGATTTCTGCGTGTTCGTTTTCGTACTTACCATACTCAAGCCCGAAGAGAGCGTTGAGACCCGGTAATAGCTCTTTAAGGAGCTGGGCGCGTGAAATAGCCATTAGTTAACCTCCTTAAATGCCTACGTTGTTGGTCATGCTATGAGCTGCTGGGTTAAACTTAACCAACAGATCAGGGAAAGCATCTGAAATAGGTGATACCGCAGAAACAATACGGAACGCCGCTGCTGTTGTCACAGTTGTTGACTCAGCCGCAGTTGTAGAGTTGCCTGTAGTAGTAGAACCAGTTGTAGTAGACTGAACTGCCGCGAAGAAAGTATTCGCACCAATATCAGACTGATCCATAGCACCATCCGCTTGTACTTGGAAAAGTACATTTGGATCATCAACAACGTATGCTTTGATAGCATCGCCATTAGATGTACCCGTTGGGTAGTATTGTGCCTGAACCAACTGGCCTGACGAGTTCACATATTCACAACCAACAAAGACACCAATAGCACCAAGACCACTACCACCAAGGTTATTGGTTGTAATGTCTGCGCCTGTTGCAGTTGAAAGTGCGATATAGCCATCGGCCCCAATGATAACAACTTGCCCGTAGAACAGGTTCGTCGCTTCACCAGCGGGATCGATGAGATACTGGGACGTTGCCCCAGCGTATGGCATACCGTCAGAACGCTTGACGGGCTTTAAGCCATAGGGAGCTGCTGTTAAAGCCATCTCTCTTACTCCTAATTTAAGTTAGACAAGCTCCCCCTTCAGGTTACTTGCCGAATGATGATCGCGTTGACCGTTCTGGGTCTAATACGGGCATACGCGGGTCTGAATTGCGCAAGTAGCTATTGTCCACAGCACTCATCTGGTTTTGGGCCTGATCTAGCTGGGCTTCACGGCGAGCTTGCACGTTTTCGGTTGAGTTCTGACAAAGCAGTAATCCACCGACCTCTATGTTGTCTGTAAATCGAGACTCGATATCAGACACAACTTGAAGGTTTGGATGATCTTCTGAACGAACGGGTGTCCATCCCTCACGAAATTTAGAAGAGACGTTGGTGTTATCATTTTTCCCAAGAGTAGCGGTGCGAATCCAGCGGTACTCAATACCGGGTCTGGGTTCGGGGGTTGGTAACATTGACGGTCTCTGCCATGACACCTTGCGTTGACCCGACTCGCGGGTCTCTGTAGTGCGTGAGTTCCTATTCGACATTATTTCATTTCCTTCATCAATTGCGCCGCATATTGTTCATTTGACAGACCAAGTCTCTTGGCGAGAGAAACCTGCGTTGAGGTCAGTTGCACTTTGCGTGGTCTTTTACCGCTACGAGCGGCAGGGGCGACTACGTTACCCGCTTGGCGTTGAGGTGCAGATTCCTCAATAATCTCATCGCCAAACTTATCTGGAAACACGCGGCGAACCGCAGTGTCTAACTCATTGTAGTATTCTTCCGTCCTCGGATCAACACCACTTTTCACTAGCTTCTCGTGAAGCCCGTAAGCATACCCTGTCATCTCAGGGTCTTTCTCGAACCAATCGTTCCTACTAGCCCAGTCCATAGCCAGTTTATCTGGCTTAGGCGGCTGCGCTGCTGGTGCCTCATACTGAGGTTGCGGTGCTTTCTGTTGAGCTGGTTGAGGCTTGTAGTTATCGTAACGAACTTTTTCGTTCTGAAGAACATTAAGCTGCTCTTGAGCAGCAAGCAGTGCATCGGGATCACCTGCTTCGTAGGCAACTTTAAAAGCGGATTTAGCCTTATCAAGCTCGGCGCTAACACGCCCCTTGGCCTGATTGACGAGAACGCCTTCACCTTCTGAGAGGGTCTTTCGTAACTGTTCGTTCTCAGCCTTTACTTGCTGGGCGAATCGTAGAGCTTCGTCTTGGAGTCGAGCAGATTCTTCCTTTGCTCGGCGTTCTTCGTGGTATTCAAACTTTAGTTGTTTGATACGTTTTTGCACGCCTTCGCTGTACTTTTCCACCTCATCGTCATCTGGGACGTTAGGTTGAGTACTTTCGGCGCGACGAGGCTTACCCTTATCTTCTTCGGGTGTATCGTCTACAACCTCAATTTCAAAGCCGTCATCACTGTCAGACTCTTCTGACTGTGCATTGGCTAGAGCTTCAGCGACTGTCTCGTCTCCAAACTCTGTTTGTTCTGCTAACTGATTCATGCTCTTGCGTACCCCCGTGGATCATCGACAACTGCTTCTACAGTGTCGTCATTGATTAAACGAAACTCTTTCCCATAGACTTTGAATCGAGTGCCAGAATACGAACGGAAGATTACGAAATCCCCCTTCTTGCAATACGGTCCATGTGGAAACTTAGATTCATCCGCGTAGGCGTCAGCGCCTAGCTCCATAACAAAACCAATGATAGATGCCGTCTCTTCTGCGGAACGCATTCCGTCAGGCATTATGACCCCACCTTCGGTCTTCTCACTTGTTTCGGGTACGCCAATAAGGATTTTGTATCCTTGAGGCTGCGGTAGTTTAGAGGCTACCTTCTCCTCTGTCTTCTTGTTACCTGTATACATATCTCTTCCTGCAGTGATTAAAGGTTCACAGATACCCTGCGCAGTTGCCTGCGTAGTTCTCCCAAGTGTACGGTACACTAGAACATGTTACGTTTCAACATACCGCGTCTCAATATCTTTTAGGTCATCTCTGATAAACCTCAAAGCCTCTATTCGCCCTACCATTCGGTTATAGAGTTCCATACTATCTGCCGCGCCAGACGCGAGATACGTTTTTAGTTCGTCCTCGTATCCGTCTAGTTTACGACCCACCAGCGTAAATACGTTATCGTCCATCTCCCTTAGCAAGCTCCTTTGCTATTTCAATACCTAGTTTAGCGCCTTCTGCTTGATCTTTGCGCTGTGCGTCATCCAGATCAGTGGCAAGTTTAACACCCAAACGTGCGCCCTCTCTCTGGTTCTCAGAAGAAATTCGCTCCGCATCAAGCTGCAGTTTTGCGGTATCCATCTGAATCTTATGCTGCAATTCTTGTTGCTTCATCTGCAATTCCATCTGCTGCATCTGAACAACTGGGTCTTGCTGCTGTTGTTGTATCTGCTTTTGCTGCGCTTCCATCTGATCTTTCTGAAGGAGCTTCTCGGCAGCGTCCTTAGCAAGCCTAGAGATTTGAACCTCTACGTCTTCTGGCAAAGGCTGATCTTCATTCGGCATCTCAACACCGAGCATCTTCTCAATCTCACGACGATACTGGAACGCAACATGTTCTGTTATATGCGCGGCCATTGCCTGCCCGATGGCTTGCGCAAACGGAGACTGACCCACCATTTCCCGCATTTTCGGGTCTTGCATTGCTGCCATATGGACAGCGATATGTGCCTCGTGATCCTGATACTTAAAGGCTTTGACAGGCTCTTGCTTCAGGAGCATCATATTTTCTGTAACAGGATCAGAGGGTTTGATGTCATCTGGCAACTTAATGATGTCTGAAGCGTCCTGAATACCCAGAACCTCAAGCATCTGACGATGCAACTTGCCCAAGTCGTATAGCTGTGGAGCCTGTTGAGACAACTGGAGAGCCGCCTGATACTGCATGATCCGCTGGGACATTGTCGCAGCGTTGGGGTCAGACACAGGTATAACGTCTACGCGGGCGTCAAAGTCTTCCTGACGATTAAAGTCACCATCCATCTCGTAAGCATATTCTGACGGCATGTAATCACGGATAATGCTCGACAAGAGGCGTAGCTCTTTCTTCATAGCTGCGTGCATACGAGCCTGAACGCCGGACATAACTTTCATGGAGCGTTCCATCAAAGCGAGAGTTGTACCCACAGGTGCCTGTGCGTTCATGTCACCTACTTGAATGTCCGCAACCGAACCAATGCGTCTTCCCTCTTCGACAATGTTGCCCAGTAACGAGTAGAGTACAGACGATGGCTCTTTGTAAGGGATGAACGTAATCGAATCCCGTATAGCACCGCCCGGTACATCAACGTCCCTGAACTCACCCGGCATAAGAGGACTGTCGTCCCCTTTAATACGCATTCCCCTAGCTTTAAGGCCAGCAGGCAAGTTCGATAGTGTGCCAGCATCAATAAGCTGCCGAAGAATCGAAGTAGCAGACTTGGCGAGACCGCCGATGAGATGAATAAGGCCCGTACCGTAGAAACCCAGTCCCGGCAGGTATTTGTAATGGACGAAATGTGCGCGTTTCTTCTTCTTACGGTCATCCTCGTACCAATTCCTTCTGATAGATAAAATTTCACGGGAGGACTTATCGATAGTAACGATATACGGGCGTGCGATCCCATCTGGATCATCAAACTCTTCTGGCATGTTCATAGTAACGTGCATTTCTAGAATCGTGTGCCGATCATCATCTTCTATGACGGCGCTCTCCCCATCTAGCTCGTCATATTTTTCTTGTATGTCTGAGAAATCTGGCTCTGGGTCAGGCAGGTCAACATCTTTGTAGAACCCTGCTACCTGTAACTCTAAGATTTCATTGGATGTTTTCTTCATTATGTGCGTATATCGTGGACAGGTCATCAAGTCTGATGCCCCGTAAGACGCTACAAAGTCCTCTGCCGGAACAAACATAGCGGCTGGACGCTCTTCGATTGGGTCGTAATATACCTTCTTAAACGCAGAACCAGCGAGTGGGAGCTTGAATAGCATCTGCTCTGTCTCATCCCGGTACTCAGTCATCTCCTCTGTGAGGAGGTAATTCATCTCTGTCTGGATACGATCAGCTTGATCCAGCTTCTCAGGGGTCATTTTACCCATGATCTTAGTGCGACAGGGTCCAGATGCAGGGAAAAGCTCCCCCATAGCCTGTGCTTGAAAGCGTACAACGGCCTCAGTTAGTACCGGATGGAACACACCAGACGCGCCCTGCCATGGCTGGCTACGGTCTTCGATCTTCATACCTAGCAAATCTAGACCTTTGACATAAGCTCTTGCCCAATCACGGCGAGACTCACGGTCAGACTCAAAATCACCTACAAGTTCTGATGCCATAGACTCCAGAACACCCTCTTCAATAACTTCTGCGAGGTTCTCGTCGTGGTCCCCACCCATAAGTTCGTCAGAGATAGTACCTTCAAAATCAATAATAACCCCACCGTCACCCGTATCAATCGACACTGCTTCAGGGTTTACAATCTCTACTTCAATCTCTTCCGCACCTGTGCCTTCGATGTCTAGCTCTGAGGGTTCTATCTGTCTCTCGACGGCCATTACAGTCTCCTAACTGTGTACATGCTGAAACAATAGCAGATTATACTGCCATTCGTCTAGTGGCGAGGCAGGTCACTGGGTGGGACACCCGCCTCGCCGTGAAACGCGTTTGGGAGGTACACGCTTCAAACTGTACTATAACATAAAAAATACAAGCATAAAAACCCCTGTTGAATCGAAGACTTATTTTGTGTACGATAGAGGTTGAGCAGCGGGGTTATCATGGAAGTTTCTATACCAATGATTTGGGATATTGTACTGGTGCTTATCATAGCTCCACTGGCTTGGTGGTTTAGCCAACTCAACAATGAAGTTAAACGTCTTAACATTTTGCTCAATATGACCCGTGAAAACTATATAAAACGGGAAGATCATCAGTCAGAACTCAGTAGAGTCGTGGATCATATCCTGCGTTTAGAAGGCAAAATCGACAAACTCGCAGAAAAGAACTAATAGTACTCCCTACGGTGCTGATAAGTTGGCTCATCATCCATCTCATCGGACGGAAGACGGATAAATCCACCCTGCCTGAACCGCAATAGCGCCATAACCGTGGAGTCAACAAGGTCATCGTTGGACATAAACGGGAATCCAGCCACTTCTTCGACCAGCTCGTCCGCCCAACGGGTGGCTGGCACCCATACAAGCCCCGATGCAATGATATCTGCCACAGAATTAAGCCTTGCGAGCTTGTCCCCGGTGCCTCTGTGGGGTGTATACTCCTGCACGGGCAGGCCCATACGCCTCATTTCTTGATAGAGCGCAGTTCCAGAGGACTTTTTCTCCACAATGAACGAATCTGGCTCCCATTTGTTGTATTCTTCCATGGCAAGTGTCTTTAATTCAGGAAATTCTAGCCGCTTTTTGATAGAATCCATGAGAATAAGCTGATGTGCGTTCTCATTCTCGTTGTAGAACACCCCCCACGTTGTCAGCGCGGTGTAATCGGCGCGGTTATGCTTCTCTGCTGCCGCATCAAGGGACATAATAACGTATTCTACGGCTGGTGGAGTGTCACCGGGCCATATATTCCACCACTCCCGCTTAACAATCGACGCTGCTTCGGACGTAGGCTTCTGCTGATACTGCGAGTTCCACTGAAACGCAGGCATAGACGCTTTTGTACGCTCCAAAGCCGTCAGATCAAAGAACTCAGGCCACAATGGCTTCTGTATTGGCTTACCATCTGCGTCTTCTGCGTCCAGAATCGCCGGAAACTCAACGATCTCGTACTGATCGGACAGCGGATTCTTCACCATATCGTTAGTTACACGGCCTGTAAGGTCGTCCATGTGCCAACGTGTCTGCACAATAGCTACCCGCCCACCCGGCATCAGACGTGTACGAGCGCCAAAGGTGAACCATTCATAGGCTTTGTCAAATACTGAGAAGTTACCGTTGATAACATCCTGCTCGGAATGCGGATCATCAACTAGAAGTAAGTCTGCACCACGGCCAGCGAGGGCTGACCCAATACCACAGGCGAAGTACTCGCCCCCAAAGTTCGTGTTCCACCGCCCCGCAGACTTCGAGTCAACCGCCAGCGAGACCTCTGGGAATATATCCTTGTACGCATCGACAGAGATCAGGTTACGGACCTTCCGCCCGAAGTCCACCGCGAGGTCTGTGGTGTGCGAGACCATCATCACCTTTTTGTCAGGGTTACGCCCCAAGAACCAAGCTGGGTAGAATATAGACACGAGCTGCGATTTCCCGTGACGCGGGGGTATGTTGACACATACGCGGTCTTTGGAGCCGTCTTCCAACGCCATGAGCTGATCTGCCAGTATCCTGTGGTGCCTACCCACCTTGTAGTCAGGCTGCATCCGCTTGCAGAACTCAATGAGATCGTCGTGTGCTGACTGGTTGTATTGTCTCGTGGAGAGTTCTCCTACGATCTTGTCTATCTCTGCCAACTCTTCAGGGTTAAACGAGTCCAAGTTGTCCAGCATGTGCTGCACTTCAGCAGGTGAGAAGTCCATGCCTGTAGCTAGGTTAGCTAAATCAATCGCCATCCAGCCCTAGCTCCTTGTCCACGTCGATGGCATCGGCGTCCAAAACTACGGCGTCCTCGACCTCTGGATTCACCAGCCGTGACAGCTTCTCGCGCAGCTTGTCCTTCAGGTCATCTGTAGTCTGGTGAGTAACTGTCACCTCAGACTTCTCCGCGAACAACCCTACATCACTGATCTTACCCAGCAGCTCCAAAGCACGTATGCGTATACGCGGGTCAGGGTTCTCTGTCTCTTCGATCAACTTGTTTGTCACCAAATGACGTACCTGTGTCGCGCTCTTGACCACCGAATGTCCGAAGTCTTTCAGTATCCGATCTGTCATCAGCAGGGTCGCAGGAGTCAGCTTCGCCACCCGTTTCGGGGTTGCGGCTTTAGAAGCCTTT
>Ga0209535_1001533_pt1 | contig 15708 bp, 10 predicted proteins | sample LinPmetageLP28_FD_184041 | JGI IMG/M metagenome (GOLD analysis project Ga0209535, IMG submission 184041) | Marine viral communities from the Pacific Ocean - LP-28 (SPAdes) (version 2) | ecosystem: Environmental > Aquatic > Marine > Oceanic | place: Pacific Ocean | collected 2009-08-22 | reverse complement strand
GTGCAGAAGCAACAAGTTCTAGTTATAACATGGATTTTTTATCAAATGGATTTAAGTTTAGAAATACTTTAAACAATCAAAATGCCTCTGGTTCATACATCTACATGGCTTTTGCTGAAAATCCATTTGTAACATCAACAGGAGTGCCTGCAACGGCAAGATAATTATGTTACAGAAAATAAAATTTGCACCAGGATTTAACAAACAAGTAACCGCAACCGGTGGTGAAGGCCAATGGGTTACAGGTGATAATGTTCGTTTTAGATATGGTTATCCAGAAAAAATAGGTGGTTGGGCTCAACTAGGTTCTGTTGAAATGACAGGTCGTAATACAGCCATACATCATTTTGTTAATACATCAGGTATTAAGTATGCTGCACTTGGCACAAGTAGTATATTGTACGCTTATTCTGGTGGTATATTTTATGACATACACCCAATTAAATCGACTACAACTTTAACATCAGCTTTTACTACAACTAATGGATCTGCAACAGTTACATTAACTTTTTCATCTGCTCATAGTATAAACAAAGGAGATATTATTTTATTAGATAATTTTACTTCAATTACAAATTCTAATTTTGTATCAGGTGATTTTACAGATGTAAAATTTATGGTAGCATCAATACCAACTACCACTACTTTAACTATAACCATGGCATCTAACGAATCCGGATCTGGTGCATCTACATCTGGTGGTATTAGAGTTAAACATTATTATCCAGTTGGACCAGCAGTTGAAACTGCAACAACAGGTTGGGGCCTTGGATCATGGGGTGGACAACAACAAGGTCAATTTACATCAACACTATCTTCAGGAATAAATGCATCAGTTACATCTTTAACAATGGCTAGCTCATCTTCTTTTGCATCAACAGGTACCGTGCAAATAGGAGCAGAATTAATTACTTATACAGGAAATACTGGTGGCACACTATCAGGTTTAACAAGAGGTGCTAATGGTACAACAGCAGCTATACATTCATCAGGTGCAACAGTTACAGATGCATCAAATTATTTTGCATGGAACTCTGCAGCATCAGGAGATATTGTAACAGCACCAGGTTTATGGTCATTAGATAATTTTGGTAATAAACTTATTGCAACAATAAATGGTGGTGAAAGTTTTGAATGGGATTCAAATCCAACAACAGCAAATGCTACTAGAGCAACAATTATATCTGGTGCACCAACTTCATCTGCATTTAGTTTAGTATCAACTCCTGATAGACACTTAATATTTTTTGGAACAGAAACAACCATTGGAACAAAGTCCACACAAGACCCCATGTTTGTAAGATTTTCATCTCAAGAAGATATTAACACTTACGCACCATCAGCTACTAATACTGCAGGTACACAAAGACTTGCAGACGGATCTAAAATTGTAGGAGCTATTAGAGGACGAGATGCTATTTATGTTTGGACTGATACTGCATTATTTACTATGAGATTTGTTGGTCCACCTTTTACTTTCTCATTCCAACAAGTAGGTACAAACTGTGGATTGATTGGACAGAACGCAGCTGTTGAAGTTGATGGTACAGCATACTGGATGTCAGAAAATGGTTTCTTTAGATATACAGGTAGACTAGAATCTTTACCATGTTTAGTTGAGGATCATGTATTTGATGATATTAACACAATACCAAAACAACATATCAATGCAGGATTAAATAATTTATTTGGTGAAGTTGTTTGGTTCTATCCCAATTCTGGATCAGGAACTGTAAATAGAATGGTCACATACAATTATCTAGATTCAAGCGCCGAGCGACCAGTATGGACTACAGGTACATTAGCAAGGACTGCGTGGCAAGACTCAGCTGTATTTGGTAAACCTCATGCAACAGAATATGATACAAGTTCTAACGGTACCTCTGGTTCTTCTACATTTGTTCAAGGTAATGTTGATGGTGTTAGTTATTACTATGAACACGAAAAAGGGTTAGATCAAATACGAGAAGGTGCAACTACATCAATTATTGCATCAATTGAATCTGGAGATTTTGATATAGGTCAACAAGGACTCGCTGGTGATGGTGAGTTTATGATGAAAATTAGAAGAGTGTTACCAGATTTTTTAGCACAAACAGGTGATGCAAGATTAACATTAAATTTAAGAGATTTTCCAAATGATACACAAGCTAGTTCTTCACTTGGGCCATTTATTGTAAACAATAGTACAAAAAAAATAGATACACGTGCAAGAGCTAGATCAATATCATTGAAGATAGATAATACAAGCACAAGTCAATTTTGGAAACTAGGTACCTTTAGAATTGATTACCAACCGGATGGGAGAAGATAATGGCAAAAATAGTACAATCATTAACACAGCCACCAAGAGAATACGATCAATTAACATTTTTATCTTTAGTAAGAGACTTAAATGGTTTAATTGAAAAATTAAATACAACTTTTCAAGAGGAGAAAACAGAAGACAATGATGCCATTGTTTTCTTTTTAGGTGAATAATGTCCAATAGTTTTATAAGTAAAAAAGTAGATATTACATCAGATGCAACATTTACTTTATATACAGTACCCGCTGCAACAACGGCTATAATAAAGTCTATATTAGTGAGTAATGATGATGCATCAGGACAATCGGCTCAATTAAACATAACCCTAACTAATTCAAGCGGTGCTGTCTTTAGTATTGCTTTTCAAAAAATAATTGAAGGGGCACAGGGACAAGCCGGAGACCCAATAGAAATATTAAGTAAAACTTTAGTGGCTGAAACTGGAGACATTATAAAAGTAGCAGCATCTGCAGCAAACAGGCTTCATGTGATACTTTCAGCTATGGAAGTACTGCCTAGAACAGTTACAACATAATCTTGATTTATTAGATAAAATCTAGTAGATTAAAGAATTCAGGTGAAAATCCTGCCTTTTTAATATAAACAAAATTTAATATATATGATTACAAGATCTCAAATGCGAAGACAACTACGTGCAAAAGGTGGTATCATGAGTGTAGAACCTAGAACAGGTTTCTTATTTGGTGGTATAAAAAAAAGAATTAGAAAAATTATACCAAATGAATTAGCAGATGTAGCAGTCAAAGCTGCACCGTTTGTTGCAATGATTCCTGGTGGTGCACCTTATGCAGCCGCTATGAGAGGTATAGGTAGATTCGATCAACGAGGTAGTATTAGTGATGCAATTAAACAAGCTGCATTAACTTACGGTGGTAGTAAATTATTTAATGAAGGTATGGTTTCTGGTGGATTTAGAGATGCTAATGCTAGTGGTATAGGACAATTTTTTAATGAAGGAACCAGAGGTAGTATAGGTAACTTTTTTAGAGGTGGAGAAAAAGCTGCAGATGTTAATAAGATTCCAAGAAATGCACCACCAGGAGAAATTGGTGGAGCCGGTTATATAGATCCGACAACAAAAGCAAATGAAGGAACAAGTTTTATAAAAAAAGGAACAGATTTTTTAGGTGATAAAGTTCCAGGTTTTGACAAACTAAATCAAATCGTACAAGAAAAATTATTAGTTGGTGGAGTAACCGGAGCTGCAACATATTTATATGAAAAATTTTTAGGAGATGAACCACCACAAGATGAAGGTGAAACTTACGAACAATACATGGCAAGAAGAAAAGAAAACGTCGGTAGAAAAATGAGAACGTATATGGATAATTATTTTGCAAACGATCCTGAGTACATGCAACTTGATGATGCTGGTAGAGATGCATTTGTCTCTAGATACAATGTTCGAGATGGTGGTCGTATAGGTTACCAAACTGGTGGTGTTACTATGGGTAGGACATTACAACAAAACATAGCAAGTAACAGGCAACAAGCAACAGGGATCCAGGCTATGTTAAACGCAGCAAGAACAAAGGCAGGTCTTCCAACGGTACAAGCGCCACAACAAACAGCTTCATCTGGAATTAGTTCGTTAGCTACACCTGCACAAACGTCAGCGCCTGCACAAGCGACAACGCCTGCACCTTCTATTACAACATCAAGTTCAACACCTACACAAACTCAAGCTCCAACTATGCAACAAATAAGTTCTGCAATGTTATCAGGTGGTAATCCAATGGCTTCATCTTCACAACAAGCATCACCAATGGCTTCACCAACAGCATCATCAATGGTTTCACCAATGGCTTCACCTGCACAACAAACAACACAACCTTTAAAACAATATACAATTCCTAAACAAACCGGTGTAGGCTTTACAGTTGATGAAGAAGGAAGAACAATGCCATCACCTATGGGGCAGCAGATGATGATGACAGATCCTTTACAAGTATTTTCTGGGTTAAACCAACGACAACTAGGTGAATTGCCTGAACAAGATTTTTTAGCTTTAGAAAAAAGATTTGACGCTTTACCCCAATCTGAAAAAGATAATATAGATAAGTTTATAACTACAAGTATGGATAAACAAGCACAACAATTTCTTGATAAGGAAAAAACAGATGAAATTAAATACAAACAAGCTGATGGCAGTGCAGGAAATAGAGAAATGTATATTAATATATTAGACGGAATTAAAAATGAAAGTCCTAATGAATTTGCAAAACTAACTGGAAACGAAACTTTAGCAGATTTAGAAAAAATAATTTATCCTGAATATTTTAACCCTGATGGAAGCTACATGACTAATGATCAGTATAATCAAAAATTTAATCCAAGTTCACTTTCTGGACAACCTTATCAACCAGAAGTTAATCCTTATTATAATGCAGATGGAACAGTAAAAGCAGAATTTGATCCAATGAACAACTTTATGATGCTTGACGCGCCGGGAGATAATGCAACCGGCACTTATATAGACAAAACTAAAGGTTATAGTATTCCACAAACTTCAAGTGGATATGAACCTGATTTTTTTTATAAAACAGGCGGCAGAGTAGGTTTTGAAGAAGGTGGTACTAATTTTATGAAATGGTTAAAAGCTAACTATGGACTAGAAATAAAAGAGTTAGATATGGATCAATATAGTAAACTTTCTAGAGAGTATAATAATGAAAACTCAGATCCATATGAAACTGGTAGAAAGAAAAATGCTGCTGGTGGTATTATGAGCATGCCTATGGGTCAACCTAGAGTTAATCAAGGTGGTGTTACAGAATTAGATTACAGAGCTAAAGGTGGATTTGTACCAGTTGGTATAAAAGAAAAAGCAGATGACGTTCCAGCTATGTTATCAAAGAATGAGTTTGTATTTACAGCAGATGCTGTAAGAGGAGCAGGCAATGGCAGTGTTGAAAAAGGAGCACAAAAGATGTATGATACAATGAAAAATTTAGAGAGAAGGGTTACTTAATGGATAACGATTACGAAAAAAAATTTATGGAACTTGTAGAAAGACTTAGAGAAGTAGGTTTTAGTCAACAAGAAGCAATTGAAGAGGCTAGAGAAAGACTCTCTAAAGAAATGGCAACAGGCGGCAGAGTAGGTCTTGCAGATGGTGCAATGATGGCTTCAGCGCCAGATCCAATGGATGAAAGAAACAGCATGATGGAAACTATTGCTATGCAAGAATTTGGTAAACCTTTATCAGATTTAACTGAAGATGAAATAATTCAAATAGAAATATTTATGGAGGAAATGGATACTCATGGTAGCTCTTCTATAATAGACAAATACAAAAGATATATTCAAGAAATGATTAATACAGGTAACGAACCTCTTGATTTTGAAGAATTTAAAAAAATGATTGAAGAATCAGAAAAAACTATGGCAAAACCATTACCATCAGACCCTACAAAACCTATTAATCCTTTTCAACCTAAACCTACAGGACCCGTGTTACCTGATAGACAAATGGCACAAGCAGGTGGTAGAGTAGGTTATCAAACAGGTGGTGTTACAGAATCAAGAACACTTCCACCGGAATACGTAGAAGCATTAGGTAAAACTTATGCAGCTGATCTTACAAGACAAGCTGGAATGCCAACGGTTACAAATGCAACAGCACAACAACCAGGTGAAACTGCTCAACAATTTGCACAAAGACAAGCGCAAGCTCAACAGTTTGGTATTACTCAAGCTGGTATGGCTGAACTTGCACCGCAAGTAGCAAGTCAAGATCCATTACAAGCAGCAGCGTATGCACAAGCAATAGATCCAACAAAAGGTTTAGGATCGTATCAACCTTATTTAACCGCAGCAGGTCAAGCTGCAACAGGGGCAACAGCTCTAACTGGAACAGGAGCCGGAACTGGTGCGGGATCAATTCAATCTTACATGTCACCATATCAACAACAAGTTATTGACACAACGATGGCAGACTACGATGCACAAGCAGCTAAATCTAGATTAGGTTTAGGAGCACAAGCAGTATCAGGTGGAGCGTTTGGTAGTGGCCGTCACGGTATTGCAGAAGCAGAATTTGATGCGTTAAGTAACAGAGGAAGATCTAGTCAACTAGCAAATTTAAATCAATCAGGATTTCAAAATGCATCATCAAGAAGACAACAAGATCTATCTAATCAAATGGGTATTGCAAACCTACAACAGGGTTTAGGTGGAGCAGCACAAGATTTTAGTAGAGCACAAATATCTGGCCTTGGTACATTAGGTTCAGCGCAACAAGCACAATCACAAGCGGTACTTGATGCACAAAGACAAGCAGCACAGATGGCTGTTCAAGATCCACAAAGAAGATTAAATATGCTAGGATCAGGCGTCATGGGACTAATGGGTGGCATGGGTGCAGGTAGAACAGAAATAGGTGAAGCACCAGCACAAGCTCAATCTAGTCCATTAATGTCAGCATTAGGAGTTGGGTTAGCAGGAGCAGATATCTACGGAAGAATATTTGGGAACAAAGGATAATGTCTAGAAGTTTAAAAAGACCTATGTTTAGAAGAGGTGGCACAGTTAATGATGGTATTATGACTGGGCTTACTGATAGAAAACAATATGCTAATGGCATGATGGTTGATGATGAAAGATTAGGAAAAGACACTCAATCTATTTTAGATGTTATGGCAAAATATGCACCTATTCCAAAAACAAGATTACCATTAGGTCAGTTTGGTTTAAATTTAGCATCAGGTAAATTTGCAGGTGATGGTAAATTACAAAATCTTATTGGTTCTGCTAGAGATCCATATGCACAATTTGTAAAAGCTGATGATGCCAGAAACATGGCACTAGCTAAAAGAAAACAAGGTGCAGTTTCCACAGCACTTGGTATGCAATTAAAAAAAGATAAACAACAAAGCGTGTTAGCAGCAGAGAAAAAAGCAAAATTTTTATTACCACCTGACGCTACAGCAGATCAAATTAGAGCTAAAACTGCTGAGATTATTCAATCAGAAATGAAAGGAAAAACATATGGAGCAGAGGCTAATTTAGAAAGAGCAATAAATTCTTATAGAAGTCAATACGGTGATGGTAGTAAAGCATTTAATCATGCTTCATTTGATGTAAAAGTTGCACCAGCGTTAAGACAAGCAGGAAAAAATCCAAGATCAAACATTAAATTTAAAGACGGTAAATATAAAACAAAAGGTAAAACACCTGGAGTTTATATTGATGTAGACAACGCAAAAGTAATTGAATTTGATGGCAACGTAGCAGTAGAATTACCAGAATTTACAGCATTACTTAAATAGGAGGATACATGATTGAGCTTATTGATCCAGAAGGCTTTACCTCCCTACGAGACGAAGAAATCAATAGTGAAAGAAGTGCTATAACTTCTGCTTTAGCAGGAGTAGTTTCAGGTGCAATAAAAGTACCTGAAGGTGTTATATCTCTTGGTGCAGAATTAATTGATTTAGGTTTTGATACAGATCTTGCAGCAGATGTTGAACAATTGTTTGATAAAGTTAATGTGTTTGAAGACATTGCAAATGATACAGCAATAGGTAGACTTACAGAAGGATTAGTTCAAATAGGTGTACCAGGTGGTATAGGTTTTAAACTAGCTAGCAAAGCAATTAAAGCTAAAAAAGCTGGTAACTACATGAATCTTAGAAACACTAACTTACAGAAAGCTGCAAAAAAAGCAGACGATTTTAATAAAACAATTGGTAAAAGAAGATTTGTAGCAGGGGTTGCAGGAGGGGCAGCAGGTGAAGCATTTGTTGCTGATGTAGAAGAACTTGGAACTTTTGGTGATGTGTTTGAAGCTGGGCCAACAGATTTAGAAGAAGTAACTGATGAAGGTGGTAGAGAAGATGCATTTAAAAAGTTAATGAACAGAACAAAATTTGGTGCAGAATCTTTATTAATAACACCAGTTGTGTATGGTGTTGGTAAAGGAATAAAAGCTGCAGCCACACGTGGTAAAAACATAGAGTTTAGTAATTCTAAATTAGATAAATTTTTTAATAAAACATTTTCTGCATTAAGAGCTAGAGGTGCAAAACCACAATCAATATTTGAAGCTAAGATGGCAGAAAAAGGTGCTACTATGGCTGATACTAACAGAGCCATGGAGTTGGTTAAAACAATTGATTCTGAAGTAGACAGTATGTTTCCAACGGTAAAATCTGTATTAGATAAATCATCAGATAAAAGAAAAGCAGATATATACAAAGAACTAAATGATATTTTATTTGAAGGTGAGTTAAGTAAGGCTATTCCAAGCAGTGCAGCAGCTAGAACACATAAATTTTTAAAAGACAATGGTGCAACAGATGAATCTATAGAAAATATATTTGAAGCAATAGGTGGTGCAAGAGAAAAATTTGTAGATTTAATTAATGCATCATCAAACGCACCTAAAGATGTACAAACTTTAAAAACATTAATGGGTCAAAGAGTAAAAGATTATTTAGGTAGCACTTATAGAATATTTGAAGATAAATCTATGTTACCTTTTTTAGCTTACACACCAACAGAAGAAGCAATCAAAGGCACAAAAGAATATTTTAAAAGATATGCAAAAGAAAATGGTAAAAACCTAACAGACTTTCAAGCACAAAGTATGGTTGACTCTGTAATAAAATCTGCAAAAAATCAAAAAGCACCTCCAGGTTTACCTATAAAATTTGCAAAAGGAACTTTAGCAGAAGAAGGACCACAGATAGATAAATTTTTTAAAAGAGTGGTAACAGATGACATAAAACCAGAACGTTTATTAGCTGAAACACCTGGTAAAGATAGAGCAGTTATAAAAAAATTGTTTGGTGAGATAGAAGACCCTAGATTCTCTATCTACAATAGTATGACAAAGTTATCTAACATTGCTAGAAAAAATGAATTGTTTAAAAATATTGCAAAACAAGATGATGCAATTAAAAAAGCAGCTACTGCAACTACACCAGGTGGATCAAGAGGTTTCTTTTTTGATGATGCATTAGAAGCAGCAGAAGCATTACCTAATCAAGAAATAGTAGAATTAGATAAATACATGACACCATATTTTAAAGATGAGTTTACTATTAATCCATTAGCAGGTAGTTTTACCACTAAAGCTATTGCTGAAGGATTAGGAGATAGCACTAAAACTTTAAAATTTTTATTTGAACCTAGAGAAGGTGCAACTGGTATTGAAAAAGGATTGACATGGGGATACAGAAATTTAGTATTATTTCCAAAAGCAGCATCACAAGTTGCAAAAACAATTTTATCACCGCAAACACATTTTAGAAATTTATTTTCTGCTACCGCTTTTTCTGCTGGTAATGGTATTTTATTCGAAAACCCTGCATTAGTTGGTAGAGCATTTAAAGATGCATTTGGTAAACTACAAGTGGGCACAAGAAAAGCAGAAGCAAATGAAGCATATAGAGAACTATTAGAACTTGGTGTTGTAAATTCACAAGTGCAATTAGGAGATATAAAAAATCTATTAACGGATACTCGTATGGGTGAAAATTTAAATATTGGAAAACCATTAGAGTCTATGATGAAAAAACTAACAGCAGGTACTGGTAGAAAATTAAAATCAGGTATGAAGTTTGCAGAAGATTTATATACAGCAGAAGATGACTTATTTAAAATAGCAAACTATGCTGTAGAGATGCAAAGGCTTAGAGGTGCATATACTAAAGTAGGTAAAGAGTTTACTGAAAGACAGTTAAAAGAAGAAGCAGCTGATATTGTAAGAAACACTGTGCCAAACTATGCATATGTATCAGATACTGTAAGAGCTTTAAGACGTCTACCACTTGGAACGTTTATGTCATTTCCATCTGAAATATTAAGAACAACAACCAACATCGCAAAAAGATCAATAAAAGAAATTAAAGATCCTGCATTAAGGTCTATTGGTATAAAAAGATTAGCAGGTATGACAACTGTATTAGCCGCAGCTCCATATGGAATACAAAAAGGAGCACAAGGTTTATACAATGTAACTAATGAAGAATTACGTGCATTAAAACAATTTTTACCTGAGTGGTCTAAAAATTCTACAATTATACCTATTAGAGATGAAGAAACAGGTGAATTAAAATATGTAGATTTTAGTCATGGTAATGCATATGATACGGTAATCAGACCATTTCAAACTTTACTTAATAATATCCAAAAAGGTATTGAAGATGAAGATGTATTAATGAAAGGTATTATGACTGGTATGGCAGAAGCTGCTGGCGAACTTGCATCACCATTTATATCAGAAGCAATTTATACTGAAGCAATGTTAGATTTAATTGCAAGAGGTGGTAAAACTAGAGAAGGCAGACAAATTTATACTGAAGCACAAATGCAAAATGAACCAGGAACTGCAATCAAAAACATGATCGAACATTTAGGAAAATCTATGTTACCGTTTTCTTATCCACAACTTACAAGATTATATCAAGCAGCAGCTGATAAACCATCAGAGCGTGGTGAATTCTTTGAATTACCAGATGAGTTAACAGGATTTTTAGGATACAGACAAGTTAAGATAGACCCTGTAAAATCTATGGGTTTTAAAATTTCTAATTATCAAAGAGGTAACAGGGAAGCAAGAGCATTATTTACTGGAGGGTCTGAGTCGTTATTAAAGGGTGGACCTAAAACAGGAAGAGATGTTATTGAAAGATTTATTGTAGCTAACAGAGCTAAATTTAATAATGATAAACAAATGCGTTCAAACATTCAAGCTGCCGATATTTTAGGTACAGACATGGATAATATTCGAACTGAGTTTAGAGAAAGACAACTAATTAATCTATATAATAGATTAGACAATGATATATACACACCATTCTTTCCATCAGAAAATATACAAAGAGAGTTTAGACAGATTGAAGAACGTATTGGTGTAGACAATCCATTTGAAGAAGTAAGAGATGTATTGTTAGAGATACAAGATGAATTAAGAGACTTATCTTTTGATGATGAATTTGATATTAATATAGATGAGTATTTACCACCTGTAGATGACATGTCACAAGCACCATTACCACCAACACCAGACGTAGATCCAGCAATGATACAACCGGTGCAACAGGCATCACTGACACAGACAGGATTAACACCATCAGAACAGGCATTGCTAAGCCCTGAAGAACAAGCTATAAGGTTAAGACAAAGGGGAATGGCGTAATGGCAAGAGATTTTGAATCATTTATTGTAGATCCAAGTTTACTAGATCCTAGTATCGATGCGACTGATTTAAGAACAACTACAGATACAAGACAGGAATTATTATCAGATGTTCCAGATTATGCAGGTATACAATTTGATCCTACACGAACAAGTTATTTAGATGACCTATATGCTTTATATAGTGGTCAATTATTTATGACACCAACAGCAACAACATCAGCCGTTGGATCACCCACAGATGAAGGCGGTGGTGGTGGCGTTGGAGTCGAGACTCCGGCAACTATTACACCTAGTACACCAATAACAACAGATCTTACAGATGATCAGATTAATGAATTTGTAACTGAAGACACAACCATGCCTCCAATGTTAAGTCCTGACATGATTGGTGATATAGATACAACACCCGCTGATATATATACAAGTCCAACATCAAACGTAGCCCCTGATGGAACTACGATGGCAGATATGACTGATGATGTGGATATGAATGCAATAGACAATCCATTTGCTGGTACACCTGTAAACACACCAAGCGGTGAAAATCCTTTTGCATATGAAGACCCAACAAGTTTAGCGATTGGGCCAGATGGTGCTGTTGATTTTGATACTGGACCTGGAATAGATAGTTATGTAGAAGGAATAGATTTACAAAATCCTGACGCTGGAGCTCCAATAGAACAAGCACCTCCAGGAATTATGAATCCTTATGATCCTAGTCAAAGCACAGTTTTAGGAAAACCTGGTATAGATAGATTAGATACAAGTGAAGTAGATATACCAGATAATTATTTTACAGACGATTCTTCTACTGATATTGAAGACATATCTGTTGAATTGCCAACAACAAATATTGAAACAGCTTTTGATCCACAAGCAGTAAACACAATCTTAGGTCCAGATGGCATTACTTATGATGCTGTAACAGGAAACCCTATATATGAAGATCTTGATGCACAAGCAGCCGCGACTTCAATAACACCAGAGACTGAAAGTGCACTAAGTCAAGCATTTAGAACAGGAAAAGAAGCTCTTGATTCTGGAATGCAAACTATATCACAAGTTGGTAAAAGCATTGCAGACTCGGTCAAAGGAACTTACAATGATTTAAATAAAACAGTAGAGGTTCCTGGATTAGGAGAGATTGATATTGGTAAAACTTTAGGTGGATTAGCGATTAACGCAGCAGTCGGTGCACCTGTTAGCCTTGTAAAATATGCAATGGATCAACTGCCTCCAAGTAAATCACAGTTAGCTTACGATGCATATACTCCTACTCAACAAGCGATAGTAGATCAAGAATTTGGTCCAGGTGGATTGTTAGATGGATACAATGAAGTGTCTGCTTTTGGTAAAGACGCAAAAGGCATAGCTGAAGATGTTTTAGATCAAAGACTTGACAATGTTGGTATTGATCAAAGAACACTAGATTTAGCAGACTTAGTAGAATCATTAGGTGGTGACGTACCAAGTGAAATAGAATCAACACTATCAGGCGATATTCAAGATACAGGTGATGCATCAGTAGCAGAAGGTATAGCAGCAGCAGATAGAGCAGCAGCACAAGCGGCAGCTGAAGCAGCTGAATTAGATAGACAACAAAGACAAAGAGAAGCAGATGCAGCAGCAGCAGGTATAGACGATAGTCCTGGTGAAACCACAGACGCTTCTGGAACTGAAGGAGAAGATCAAGATAGATTTGGTGGTGGAGCTGATATCGAAGGTGGTGATCCAAGTGAAACATCAGACGATGATTTTGCAGACGATTTTGATGACGGCACCATGACAGGAACAGCAGGTCAAGGTGGAGATTACGGATTAGGACCATCGGGACTTTCATCTCCTGGAAGTCAAGCTAATTCTCCTGGTAATCCAGCAAATCAAGGAGGAGGAGACGGTGACGGTTGTTTCTTAGCAGGCACACTAGTTACAATGGCTGATAGTTCAACTAAACCTGTAGAGCAAGTTGATTTAAAAGACAATGTTGCAGAAGGTGGAAAAGTATTTGCAACAGGTAAATTCTTAATTAAAAATTTATATGATTATAAAGGTATTAAAGTATCTGGTAGCCACATGGTCCATGAAGATGATAATTGGGTTAGAGTTGAAGATAGTAAACACGGCAAACCATTAGGTAATGATGAACACACTGTTTATGTATTTGGATCAGAAAATAGAAGAATTTTAATTAATGATATTTTATTTACTGACTACTTTGAAGTAAATGAACAAAATATTTTAATAAAAGATTCAGAAGATTTTTTTAACAATTCTAAAAACTATGGAAAAATTATCGACAAACAAAATGTTGATATACTAAATGCAAGCTAGAAAATGGAATTTAGATACTGACTATAAGTATTTAGTTGAATGGTGGAAACAACATGAATTTGGTGTTGTACCTAAAAATTGTTTACCTCCAGATGGTATTATTATTGAAGATGATAAACCAATATGTGCAGGAGGTATTTATTTTGGTATTGGCACACAATTTGCTTTTATGGAATGGATTGTAGTTGATAAAAAAACAGGTTTAAAAACAGCGCATAATGCATTAAAATTATGTGTAGAGGAACTTATAAAAATGGCAGAAGAAAAAAATATAGATTTATTATACACAGTAACCGCAGATAAATCTTTGCAAAAAAGATACATTAAATATCATGGGTTAAATATAGCAGAAAAAAGTGCTACTACTTTTTTAAAAAATATTTCTAAAAAAAATTATGTTGATTTAGATTGGATTACAGATGGCAAATAAAAATATCGCATTAGAAAAAATAGAATCACACGAAAAACTGTGTCGTATCATGCAGAAACAAACCCACGATCGTATTAATCAACTACAGAATCAGATAACTAGAATAGAAAGAATACTACTTGTGTCTATGGGTTCTGTTATGACAGGTATGGCCGGTGTTATTGTAGTGTTGATACAAAAATTGTAGCGCTCATACGTAAGTCCTACTTTTTCCTATATCCAAGCTTTTAATTCTTCTCCCATAACTTGACTTGCAATATTTACTTTCTTACGTAAAGCTTTTACAATTCTTTCATCAACTGTATCTTCACACATTATATCAATATACGTCATAGGTTTAGTTTGACCAATACGATCTATTCTAGCTTCTGATTGTTGTCTTTTCTCAAGGTCATAACCATTAGAATAGTAAACCATATTACTGGCTGCTGTAAGGGTGATACCATATCCACCTGTCTGTGGTGTACCAATAAAGAACCTACACTTTTCATCATCTTGAAAACGTTTTATGTTTTGTTGTCTTTCATCCTGTGGTGTCAAACCATAATAATCTACAAAAGAATCTTGACCAAACTCTTCAACAATTGCTTTTATAATCTGTTTTACATCACTTTGCCAATGGGCCCAGATAACAACCTTACCTTCTATTTCATTAAGAACATTTATTAACTCATCAAGTCTATTGCTTTTTAGTTCCTGTATAACACCGTCATCAGATTTAAAGTGACCACAAGTTATTTGTTGTAGTCGCATTAACTGTGTCAATGCATTTGCAGTGGTGATCATCTTGCCATTTAATATTGCAAGTGCTTCTTTTTTCATCTGTGTGTAAACTTTAAATTGATCCGGTGTAAGCTGTATTATACGTTTCATAAAAGTTTTTTTAGGTAGATCTAAACAATCATCTTTTAGTACACGGTAAGAAAAGTTTTTTAATTTATCTGACAACTCACCAAGGTTACGATACCCAACTACAATTTGTACAGATCGTCCGCCAAAGTTTGCTGTCTTCATAATAGCGTATCTAGTTCTAAACGAGTAATAAGAAGCATGATCCAAGAGCCAAGGGTCAAGGAACTCGCATTGTTTGTATAAATCCAATGGTGATTTAGTTACAGGTGATCCTGTAAGGATTCTTTTATATTTTGCATGTGTACCAAGTTTTACAATATTTTTTGTACGTTTAGCTTCGGGATTTTTTATCGTAGTAGACTCATCTATTGCCATCATAGTGTCATGTGAGTTTATAAATTTAGCTGCAAAATCAACACCTTTTTGACTAGATAAGGCTTCAACATTCATACATAAAATATGTAAATCAGTTCCTGTTTTAAACAATGTGTTTAAATTTTGTTGTTGTTGTTTTGTAATATTTGCTTGCCACAATACGGACACTTTTTCTATATGATCTGGTAAGTGTGTAGGTATTTCAGAACTATACCAATTTTTATACACACCTTTTGGTGCCACA
>Ga0209535_1001532_pt1 | contig 15717 bp, 27 predicted proteins | sample LinPmetageLP28_FD_184041 | JGI IMG/M metagenome (GOLD analysis project Ga0209535, IMG submission 184041) | Marine viral communities from the Pacific Ocean - LP-28 (SPAdes) (version 2) | ecosystem: Environmental > Aquatic > Marine > Oceanic | place: Pacific Ocean | collected 2009-08-22 | reverse complement strand
TTAATGTGTTTCAAGGTAAAAATCATGCTCAAGTTCTGGCCTGATCTTTTCTAGGTAATGATTGAGCTCACTAATCGGAAACTCAAACTCACCTCCACTTTTATCGGAAACCCAAATTGAATCTCCGTCCTTTTCTTCGAGAACAAACCATTCTCCGTTTATCAGTATTAAATCACCAATCATACCTACAGTCTACAGAAATATTTTTTAATGTCAAGTCAATACCGTGTAAAAAACATGTAAAGTTTATGATGCTTTCTTAAAAGGAAACGACTTTAAATTCTTACTATGGGTGAAAAGAGTATTCTCTTTGAGCACACTGATAGGAAACTCAAACTCAGCTCCATCATCATTGGAAACCCAAACGGAATCTCCATCAACTTCTTCGATGGAATACCATTGACCATCTATTATTACGATATCATAACTATTTTTCATACAAGTATTCTAAGGAAAGAATTATCATTTGTCAACACCTAATTGTGTAAAAAACATGTAAATGAATCGAATAAATACTATCATTATTTAAAAGGTCTTGATAAGTTGATCATGGCTGGATTTGATTGATTGAAAGAATTATACTCCTTTTCTAAAAGAATGTCAAGTATAAATAGTAAAGAAATGTTATGTTTGGACTTATTACAATGCTCGTATCGACACTTGGCGCCACCGGAATGGGGTCAATCCTCAAAATGGTTGGTGGAGTTGTCGCCGCAAACGCTGAGAAGAGGGCTGCCTCAGAAAAGAGGGAACTAGCAAGAGAACTTGCGGTATCAAGAGCAAATGCGGATCTACAAAAGAATCTCTTCGGTGAACCTGATAAAGAAACTGCGATGTTTACTCGGGCTACTCGCCGTTTCCTTGCTGTTATCGGGATGTGCAACTTTTTCGTTATCTCCGTCCTCTGCACCCTCTGGCCAACAGTCCACCTCGTTACCTTCACTCCCCCCGAGTCCAAAGTCGGATATAAGTTCATCTGGGGACTTATTGATATCCCCGCCCAAACTGAAATCACAACTACAATCACGACTGGACACATCTCTCTTGTCAGCATCACCACTCTGGCAGCGATCATCGGATTCTACTTCACACCAAGTGCCGGAGGAAAGTAATTAGTGCTTAAAAAGGGGAGCAACTTTCGTTACTCCCCTTCGTTATTTTCTATTTTACTTTTGGTAGTTAAACTCCTGTAAAAGAAGTGTTCCAAGTGCAACCAGTGTGAGGATTGCGATTGTTATCATTTACTATGTTCTCCATTGTTAGAACTCCCTGTTGGAAGTGTTCAGGTGTATTTATAACATAGATCGTTTTTGAAGTCAAGTTTATTTTGAAGTTAATCGATTCACTCCATCCCAATTGTCGGGACAACCTGATCGAAGTTTTTTCTCCATGATTCGATAGTATCCTTCGTGGTGTTCAGTCTCCTTAATGCACCAGTCAATAAGTTCAAGAGCCGCTTTCCACTTACCTGCATAGTAATACTTCAAAAGTTTGTTGTGAGGCTCGGTAGTCTTTCCAATCGTGTAGACTCGAACACCTTTGGTCTTTCCCTTGACCGCAATGCAATCAAGTTCCATAAGTTTTACGAAGTGACTTACTTCCTCGGCGGTATTCTCTCCAAGAAGAATACGCACGTCATAGTTCTTTGTTTGACCTTCAAGTCGAGCGCCAAGGTTTACACTATCGCCAAGACAAGTGTAATCGAACCTTTGATCGGATCCCATGTTTCCGACCACCACCTTTCCAGTGTTGATTCCTATACCCATACCAAACGCTGGTATTTCTTCGACTGAGATCTCGTCGTTAAAACGATCCAACTTCTCAAGCATCTCCTGTGCAGTGATCACTGATCGTATGGCATGATCAATTTGATCCAAGGGAGCGTTCCAAAACGCCATCTGTGCGTCACCAATATACTTGTCCAGTGTTCCTTCGTTATTCAGAATCGGTTCAGTCATTGCAGTCATGTATCGGTTCATTATCTTTGTCAGTCCCTGTACATCCTCGCCATAGTGCTCTGAGATCGCCGTGAAGCCTCTTACATCCGTAAAGAGTATCGAGAGGTCTCTTGTTTCACCACCAAGCCGTAGAAGTTCTGGATTCTTTTGAAGTTTCTCAACCAATGCGGGCGAGAGGTAAGTACCAAACTGCTTTTTAATCTGAAGTTTGAGTTTCAGTTCTGTCACAAACTTGACCACATAGTTGTGTCCCATCACAACCGAAAGACCGATCAATGGAAAGACCGCATCGATCAACAGTTGTTCTTCAAGGAAAATATAAACCACTCCCAAACCCGAGATCGCACTCACCACTATCGGAAAGATATATCCGTGAGTCCAGTAGCGAGAAACAATCAAACAAAGAATCGAGAGAAGAACCATACCCGCGATCTCAGCGGGATACATCCAGTCCGGCCGTGAGATGTTAGTTCCACTGATCGCAGTAGAGAGTGCCATAGACTGTACGTGATGCGGAAAGACTTCTCCAAGGGCGCTAGCGACTGGATTCGTAATACCACCCGCAGTCATACCAATGATTGCGATACGCCCATTCAGAACTCCATCTTTGACATCCTCCAAGTTGATAGACTCAACGGATTGTTGCCAGTCGATCCAAACACGACTTAAAGGGTCTGTTTCGATGGTAGCGAAACTAGGTATACGAACCGCTTCTACTCCCCCAACGTTTGTTTTGATCTGAAAAGAAGGATCTCCTGATGCGACTCGAAGTGTTTCAAGTACGATTGAAGGATAGAGTTCATCGTTGACCGATATGACCATCGGTAATCTTCGAACCACACCATCCAACTCTGGCATAGTCACTGATATCCCCTTGCCAAACGCCGCACTTTGTATTGGCTCAACGTTTGGAATGATACCAGAAAAACTTGGCACTACATCGTTCGGATCCACATCTCCGATCATCGACACTCCAATAGGATCTGGTGTGTAAGTCGAGTTTCCAACAAGATACGGAAGAACCACTGGCATTCCTTCGATTGCGGTTGCAAGGTACTCATCTTGACCAAATCGATCCGGCTCAGTCATAGCGATATTGAATACCACTAAACCTGCACCATTTCGATAGAGAGTCTCAATGATCGCTGCATACTCGTTTCGAGGGAATGGAAATTGTCCTAGTCTTGCGATAGTATCGTCTCCAACATCGATTGAAACAATCTGACTGGGCTCAACTTCTCTTGGGACTTCCGTAATGATGAGATCAAAGAATCTTAATCGAAAAGACTCGACCACATCGAAGTTTGCTACTCCGATTGCAGTCACTAATATCAGTGAGAGAATCGGAGATTTAATTTTGTTCAATATAGAACTCATTATCGTTTCCTAAATTAAGTATGGCCTCTTGCCCATACTGATTAATATTTATTGTCGGAGCAAGCCCAAGAGGATATGTGATTGATATGTCTCCTCCGACGAATCGTTGAATAGTTTGCGTTCCTTCGTTACGATCCACTAATCCAAAAGTTTGTGTCTTCTTATCAAATCCAATTTTCTCAACGGTATCTACAACAAATGCATCCGTAAATACTTGAACCTGATCTAGTAAATTGATAAGGTAATCTAAGTCCAATAGATTAATATCTAAGGCATTGAACTCTAACTCGTCCTCATCCAGCTGGTTGATTTCAAGTTCTCTGAACTCAAGGAAATCCATATCGAGGATATTGTCCGCCGCCCTTTGAACGTCTTCCTCAGCTTCCATAAGCTCGGGAGGAGTAGAGACGATCAGTTGATTTGAGATGAGATCCTCGGTAATGTCCAATACAACGGGTCGAGTCGGAAGACTGTTGGCGGTATCGACATGAGTCGCCATAAAGGGTTGATTCATCACCACCGATCCCGCAAGGGTGATTACTTCGATCTCTCCTACCGTTCCATCAAAGTTCGGTAGAAGTATCACTGTTGAACCTCCGATCTCATTGACGACCATCGAGAATTCTGTACCGCGAACGGCGATTGTCGCAACCGGAGTCTGTATGTCAACATCCTTAGTGTTATTCTTTGCGATACCTCCACTGGCGTATCGAACCGTCCCAATCGCGACTCGAAGAGCTAAACGATTGACCGACTTTGGTTTTGTGTCGTAGACGAAATCATCGATAACTAACTTTGAGTTCTCTTTAATTCTTACCTGAGTCTTGTCCTCAAAGGTAATATTAGTCAGTCCACGGGCGGTTTCGATGAGATCGTTTGACTCTACTCCTAACTTCTCGGCAAGTTCGTAATCTTCTTTCAGACGACTCAACATACCATCACCTTTCAAATAGGTGACTTCACCGATTGTCTTACCGAAAACTGAAACCGAAAAGAATAGAAGTAGTAATATTACTGTTGCGTAACGCTCCACGTACCTGAACTTCCATTGATCTCTAACTCAATGATGTTCTGAGCATTAGCCGCCTGTTGATCAAGTGTGATCGTATTAGAATCACCTGTGACATCAAGAGTGATCATATGACCATTGCTTACACCGGCAGTAAATGCGGCCTGATCAATGGTTATATCGTTAGAGTCTCCATCAATATCAAGATCGTCAACTACATCATCACCGAGAATATCGATATCAAATTCGTTGGAATCTCCCACAATTAACGCATCGAAATCTAAATTATCAATCACCGAAGATGCTCCAGCATTGAATATTAGCTCGTTTGAACTACCTGTAACATCAAAGTCGAATATCGACGATGTTGCGTTGAGGTTGATTGCTTGCGTGTTTGAAGAGCCTGTGAGATCAATGGTATAGTCAGAGTTTGCACCCTTGAGATAACCAGTTAGGACATTATTACTCCCGTTTTGATCTATTATTATGGTTTGACTGCTCCCATCGATATCTAAGGTTGGATTCGTCGCTGTGGAGTCTCCAATCTTATTACCTGTTCCTGACTGTGTTATTGTAACGGAAGTGCTTGTTCCCGATACTTGTTTTATATATATTTCATTCGCGTTAGCATAAAATAAGAACATGATAAAAGTCATCATAGTTGTTATGACTTTTTTCATAGTTTACCTTTCTCTGTCTATTTATACGATACCATTATTCAAAGTACCCTAATTTTTTGCCATCTTCGATAAGTATGAGAATACCCTCATTAATAGCGAGTTTAACAGCCTTATTGATTGATTCATTCTTGGCCATTCCGATTTCGGTTTCCAGAGCCCTTGATGTTATATCAAATATGACAAACGTATCAATACCTCTTCTTACCGAAAGTATATCCTTCTCTACCAGAACCGAGATCAAGATCTCTCCGGTTGAAACTGACACCATTCTAAGTGAAATAATTACCTTGTCACGGCGATACTCCGTATTTGCACCGATTCCAAGATATCTTGCCCCCTCACCACCGGACTCGAAGTTCGAGTCGTAACCGACGATACCACCTTCCATAATGACACCCGCAAAGAGCATTGGCGCGAGAATATCAGGAGCGTTTGCCTTCTGTCTTTCAGATAAAATAATTTGTCTCTCGCGAACAAGGTTGTCGATACCGATTCGCTCTACCACCCGAAACCATGTTCCGTTTCCAGCCTCCTTCAGAGACTTGATCAGATAGCTCTCAGCACCTTGAGTGACTATGGTAGAGAGTGACATTCCCATATCGCTACTCTTCTTTTGTCCAGTGAGATCGCGAAAGGAGTAGACCGCAACCACTAAAGGTTCTTCTCTCTTCGGAGGATCAATAGACCGTAGATCATACTGATTTCTCTTCTCGGAGAACTCTCTCGCCTCATCCTTTGGATGTGCTATTCTCGTTTCAATTGTTGTACATGATGTAAGTAATAATAATAATACTATACAAAGATATTTCATTAACCTCCACCAGCGGTTGGTATCACAATGCCTGCGATTGGAATATCCACAATAGTGGTTCTTCCTTCGACATCTTGTACCGTGAGTTGAATCGTATCAATCAATTTCTGATACGATATCATATTACCTTCAAATGAAATCATTCCGGAGTTTTGTGCATCCGCTGTGTCCGATCCAAACATCGTCTCGACCAACTTTGCTGAAAGAGTTGCATACACTCGTGACTCAAGGTTGTTCATGAACTTGGAAAGATTGGTATTGTTTGCGTCTCTTACTGCCTTGGCAAGTGCCGCCTCGGCTGCTTTCCTCTTTGTCTCTCGTCGTGTGAACTCTTGGTTTTCGATAGTTATAACGTGTTGAGCATATCCAACACCCGAGAAGGCTGGATTTTTGAACTGATGAACCATCTCGTTTCCGTAGAGAGTTGAAGTAATAAAAAGAATAATTGTTAAATATTTCATTTTCCTGCACTGTTAAATGTTTCGCTCTTTGACTGATATCGACTTATCAGATCGTTCAGAACGTCCTTTTGATCTTTAGTTAAGGTTTCATCCAAAACTCCTTTGTTTTCAAGTACCATTGATAGCTTCATATTCATTCGAATCATATCATTATCTAACATTCGAACACGATCCACCAACTTAATCAGCGTCCTCATTGTTTCACCAACAACAGGATTGATCGTTTCTGTTACCCATTTCCATATGAAGAAAATAAAGTATCCCATTCCCATCGCCGCAATGATGGGAAATCCAAAGTCTTTAATTGCTTGCGATATGTCCATCAATCTCTCCTCGCATCTTCTTTTCCTTCATTCGCAGCAATACGATCTATGTTTGCTTTTACACCAAGAATATAACTCAGAAGAGCATCGATCTTGATGAGATCATTATTCATTGTTTGAACACGATTGTCTAGTTGCCCTATGATGTTTTTGAGTGTAGTAACACTTCCGGTAACACCCGCAAGGATGAATTTCAGTGTAAGGAACACAAATCCACCCGCCGCTAATGCTCCGGCAATAGGGAATCCAACTTCAGAAACTAATGTTATAAAATCCATAATTATCTATGTCTATTTATAAAAAACCCCCGTTCAGTCGAAACTTAACGGGGGCAGTGTCTTCACTTGGTGAAAATTATACGCGAGGAGGACTTGTTAGAACCTTCTTGGTCTTCTTTTTCACGGGCTTCTTACGGCGGTTCTTGACTTCTCTCTCAACCTTTACGCGAAGTTCTTGTGCTTCTTCTTCCAACTTGTTGGCGATAGCACGAACTTTACGAGTGTTGTTCAGAGTAATCAATACACCACCAATAACACCAGCGATGAATATCAGTATGTCTATAATCATGATTTATATATTTTCTGTAGGTATGTTTCAAATTGCTCGACCTTATCCATTCGCTTTGGCCAGTAGATATATTCCTTCTCTGGATTTGCTTTTAGATTGTTGAGCAATGGTTGCATTGCGTTGTACAGGCGATCAATCTTATCTTGAACACCTTTTGCGGTTTCCTCGGATTCCTGAGCCGTAGATGCGGCCTTTTGCACAACATCTAACTCGTCCTCGGTTACAGCAGTAAAACCGAAATCGAAAAATTCTTCGTCTCCCATGTATCTATTTATTCTTTTGGATTGCTTCAATCACCTTTGTGGTAGTCTTTCGATTCAATTCTTCACACCAAACAAGTGGGCCTCGTGACCTTCCAATTGTCTTTCCAACTCCAAATTTCTTAATTCTATTCTTTAATGCTCGTTTGCTCATACAAAGTATTTGTCAATTGCTTCTAGTCTATCGTCTGCATCAACTAACATCTCAAGTGCCGATTCGGCGTTCTCGTAGAAATCTTTGGTTGAATGATCTCCAATTCCTGCTGGATGTTTACCCAATAACTCTAAGGTGAGAAGGGCTTTTGCTTTATCTGCTTCGGCAGATGTTACTAACATTTCTTTTAATTTACTCATACTTTAGTTGGTTTACTTACAAAGGTTCCTATTGTTCTTCTTATTATATCGTTATGTGAAAATTCTGCCCAGTAAAGTTCAAATGCGACCCCATCATCAAGTCCTTCGAACTGATGAACCTTGCCTGGTTTTACCTGAGTAAAGTCTCCTTCTTCAAGAATCGTTTCATCGACCAATCCCTCTTGATCTTCATCTTGCCATACTCGAACTAACATTCGTCCGGATTCAACATAGAACCCATTCCATTTGTGAGCATGAGCGTGTTCTGAACATTTGTATCCTTCTTTAAATTCAATCCGATGAAACTCCAATGCACCATTGGCGTGAATGAGTTCGGTTTGTCCCCAAATTTTTCCTGCTTTCATTAGTAATATCTTTGCGTAAATGGGGCTCGCATCTTGCCCTGTAAAGTTCTTGCTTCGTCCAACGTTGGAATGATCGCACAATCAATGTGAGTGTAACCAAGATCTTTCGCTACTCGGATCCTTTGAGAACCACCCCAAACAGTCCACTGTCTTTGCATGTTTTCATCTAAACCATCGTTCCATTCAGGTAAGTCAGACATTCGTTTCTTGTATTGTTTCTTCTTCTTTCGCAACTCGCTTCGTGTTGGATCTGCAACAAGAATAGGAAAATGTAAACCGTCGCGCTCTATGTCTTCAAGAAGAAGTTTGTAGAAAGGTTTCCCTCGAAGAACATCGGTCTTCGGAACCGATATAAAAATGTCCTGTATCGGGAAAACCTGAACAGGATATTGATTCCAAAGTTTTGATTGGGTGAATTTAGATCTGAGTATCTTTCCCTGCATTGTCATCATGATAAGCGTTTACAATTTCAATCATTTGTCTGGGCCATGTGGTTGCAAATTCCCATGCGGCCGCAATCATACACACCACCATGATGGGTATGAACATGATTATGATGAAGAGACTTGCCATCGAGTCTATTAGTAACTTTTTCATAGTTTTATTTATTAGGATTCAAAATGGTTCCGAAGATAAGTGCCCCAATCAAGAAGCCGTTCAGAAGACCTACCGGAAGAAACAGCCACATAAGACTGTAGTTCCATATGAGAGCGCCGATAAATGTTATGATTTCGGCGATCATTGTTGATATTGTGTATGCTATTATTTTCATTACAGTTTTTCGGTACGTACAACTCGGTAAGGATCGTTTGGATTATAGTCGTGACGAATGGTATAATACCAAGCTTCCACAACTGGATGATACTCCAACCAACGAATCGAATCATACTCCCAAGGATTGGTGATGACTTCGGCATCCGTCACATGATAATGTATAATGTGTTCGGTGAAATACTCGTCTCCTTTGTTGATTAACTTCGAAAGAGTGGGGATTCCTTTTACTGCAAGCTTGGCCTCTTGTTTAGGTGTTATGTTGTCGAAGACGTAAGTTCCCCCACCTTTGTTCTTCCAGTGTTGAGGTGGTTTTCCTTCGCCACCATCCCAATTGTGGGCTCCATAATTTTCACGATATTGTGTGTGGATCACTAACTTTCTACTGTTCATTATGTATATACTCTACTCAAATATGACTTAAAAGTCAAGACTAAAATTGTAAAAGACTCGTAAATTAACGAGCGTTCCCACTATTAGAAATACTGGGGCTCGCCGCGACCAGCCTTAGCCCAAGCGATATAATCTTCAGCCTTGGAGATTCGATCTTTCCAGTCATCGTATCTCTCCTTTTTGAAGACATCTCCTTCCGCAAACTCGGTATCGACAACCCAGCTCAAACGATCAATGGATTTAATTAGGGTTTCGTAACCCTCAATTATTCGACGCAATCGGACTCTCTTATCAAATTTACGAAGAACATCAAAAGTAATTACGGAATCACCATAAAGGGGAGTGGTCTCCGCATACTTTTTCTGATACTTTTTTAATGCTGACTTGGCAGACTTGCTTGATATTTTTCTCATTATTATACTCTAACAGAAACAAAGAGAAAGTCAAGTAGATTTGTGTAAAAAAGATGTAAAATTACACCCAGTATTGTTTGACCCAAGCATCACCACACTCATGCGGCTTCGGATTTCCATGAAAGATCATAACCGGAGAGTGTGGTGTATCCACTCTACTTCGTTTCCAATCCACTCTTTTGGCATACTTGTAACTATCAACCAGATCCTTTCGGAAATTTGTGATGTACGAATCCATCACTCGCCAGATCCAACACTGATCTCCGTGAAGTTCCTGAGTAACCGACTGATCGAACGAATTGAAAATGTGATCGGTTAGATCTGTAGGATTCCAAAGAAGAAGAGATGAGTTATGAGCGGCGTGCTTCTTGTTTGGCCCAAAGTTCTCGATCATCACAAAGTCTCCCCAAGAAGATGCGATTTGATCAATCGAATCGGTGATAACCACATCAAGATCGAGATAGAGAATGCGAGCTTCCTTTGGAAAGAGTCCGGGCTGAAAGAGATTTACTTTCTGCCACCAACCATGTGAAGTGTTTGGTGTCTGTATCTTTTGAACTCCTTCTGGTACGTGATCGTGTTCGGTGATACAATAAAACTGATGTGGAATCGAAAGGTTTCGCTTTACTGAATTGTAAAGTTTTTGAACATAGTCGATTCCATAGAGATCTCCCCACCACACACAAACAACCGAAAGACACTCGGGTCGTTCATAAAGATCAACATACTTTACTGGATCTGGAAGAGCCGGAGTGTTAAGATTGACTCCATTGATGATTTTATTTGATTGTATTATTGCACTCATAATTTATAAATTTCTAATTCCCAGTTGTTTCTTTTATGATCAAAATCCAGAAAAGTATCTATCAGTTCTAATCCAGTGATCTTCCATCCATCCTCAAACAGATTTCTTTGTCGGTCGCAATTGGTAACTGCTAAGTATTTAGATCCACTCTCTTGAAAGTTGTCGAGACACTTCTGAGCGTATGCGGGTGAGAGGTGATTTATGACATGACGACAAAGAATCAAATCACTTTTAGGTAGAATTTTCTTAGTCAAATCAAACTGAATCACCGATTCATGTCTTGGATATAAATCGTAACCCTGATACTTGACATTCCACTTCATGTGTTTCATCCAGTTAAGATCCCCTGCACCAGCATCAACAACTGTTTTGATCTTATACTTCTTTATGATTTCCAGAAGGCTCAATCTTACATTTGTGGTGTTTTGCAATTCAGATCCAGCGCCACATGGAGTCTCGGTCGATCTCCATCCTTTGACAACCTTTTCCATCAATTCTCTATCATTCATCTTATTTAACGTACTGTTTTATTGCACACCCTTTATCATCTATGAATTCTTTATTATGTATTTCTTTACCCGTATCTGGATCAAGAATATCTTTACAGGTTCTCATCACAAATCCGGAATCTCCCATCTTTTCTGCAACTGGAATTCTTGCGGAATCTACACTCATATCTTTTGCAAAATACTGTATACTTGTAAAGGTTGCCGCAGACTCGATAGGCCAAGGGGCATACTCTTGTATGAATCGAAACTTATTATCGAGGAAACGATCTGCCGGTTGGTGTATACCGTAACGCTTGCAATGTTCTATCAGTTTCTGAGCGCCTTCGGGTTTTACTGCATAACCATGTGTGCCAGGAAGGTGACACTTAGATCTCATCGGCCCAAGTCCTGCACTGATTCCTGTCATTCTACCATATCCCGGCTTTGCGAGATTCACCAATCCTTTGAATTGACCATCCCTTATAATGTCGGGTATTTCACTTACAACAATAGCATCGTGTTCTAAAATTAGAGTGACTTCATTTATCTCTACACACTTCTTCCATAACATATAGTGAGACAACATACAACCAAGGGCTGCCTGAGAATTGTGACTATCTTTGAATAGTGTTCCACCACAATCTACTTCTTCACTTTTGAAGATTTTCAAAGGGTCGTGTTTTGGTGTGTATGCATCGAATAATGTCACATCAACATTATGTTCAGCACCAGTAGTTATGCACTTCTGAGATGCTGCCTCAGAAGGTTCCATTCCCTTAATGGTTATTACGTAAGATTTCATTTATTTTTCCAAAGAAGTTTATAATTTTATTTCTTTAATTTGATCTATATTTTCTAAAAACCATTGGTAGGTTTTTTTAATACCGTCCTCTAACTCTATTGAATACTGCCATCCCAGCTCTCTCATTTTAGAAACATCCATTATTTTTCTTGTAGTGCCATCTGGTTTACTAGCATCCCAAAGAATATTTCCATGATGACCAATTACTTTTTGAATGGTCTCTGCAAGTTCTCTAATCGTAATATCCTTTCCAGTACCTATATTGTACAAGTGCTCTGGTAAATCGTTTTCTAAGGCATACAACACCGCTTCTGCCATATCATCTACAAACAAAAACTCTCGCCTCGGAGTTCCACTTCCCCATAGGGTTACCTCTGAATGATTATTTGTTTTAGCCTCATGAAATTTACGCAGCATTGCGGGTAAAACATGAGAAGATTTTAAATCAAAGTTGTCATTATACCCGTACATATTAGTTGGCATCAAACTCACATAATCTTTACCAAATTGCTCTCGAATAGACTGACAAGCCTTGACTCCAGTAATTTTTGCAAGAGCATACCATTCATTAGTGGGCTCTAAAGAATCTGTTAGCAAGTATTCTTCTTTTAGTGGTTGTGGAGCAAACTTTGGGTATATACACGAACTCCCTAAGAAAATAAATCTCTCAATACCAGCCTTATATGCACCATCAATTAAATTGTTCTGAATCTGCATATTTTCCATTAAAAACTGATATGGAAAATCCCTGTTAGCCAAAATACCTCCTACTTTTGAAGCAGCATCAATCACTACTTCAGGTTGTTCTTTTTTATAAAAATCAGTAACTGCTGATTGGTTTTTGAGATCAAGTTCGGCACTTGTTTTCCCTAACAAATTTGAGTACCCTTTATTCTCTAAAGCTCTCCATACCGCAGATCCCACCATACCTCTATGTCCAGCAACATAGATTTTTGCTTTTTTTGCAATCATTTAATTTTTCCAAAGAAGTTTATAATTTTTTGTCTGTCTAAAACAGACTTATCAACTATTGGATGAGTTTTCAACATCGAAAGATATGCATCGTCGTCGTTGTCGATCTCCTTGATTTTCTCTATGAACTCTTCGTCACTTTTGTAATCGTTTCGACATAGAAAAGATTCACGATTGAAATCCTGATGAATGTCAGGATCGCCCCAGTAAAGAGAAACCGTCTTTGCGAGAAACCCCCACCATATCTTTTCGGTTGTATATCCATGAAGAGATTTGTTCTCAAAACAGATATTGAACTTGTATGGTTTCAGAACTTCGACATTGGATGGGCCCAATCCAGAAGACGACGGCCCGATGTATCTTCCGCTCAACGAATCCTCTTTCTTGTTGTTCAATCTTTTACCCAAACAGTCAACTCTCTTGTACTGAGATAACTTCAAGGTAAAGTCTTCTCGGTAGCGATTTCTTGATGCAAAAATGAAAGAGCAAAAAGCACTCTTAGTTGGAATGTCCGTAGAATCTAAAACAGAAGTATCACATCCATAGAAATTAGATCTTTCCATATCCGATATTCGAAGATACCTTGGATGATCGATCCTTTTTGCGTACATCAGATAGTGACCTTTGTTCAGTATGTTTTGAACTATGTTATCTGGCATTGATTCGCCACAATAACAAACTTTGATTGCATCTTTGTATCTTGGATGATCTGCTTCTGGTGAACCTTGACATTTTCCCTGATTCCAGAAAACGCTGTAAATTACAACGTTGGGATTATCGTTATCTTCTCGAACATCAAAATTAGAGAAGAGAAGATCGTGAAATGTTGGATCAAGTTTCCACTCGAAACCTTTCCACCAATCTGTGAACTTTACTCGTATCATCGATCTATTGCAGATTCTACCGCTCTTTCATTATAATCTATTCCACAATATTCCATTGCTTCTCTTACACCTTTGTAGTCCCCGTTGATAATATCATCAGTGTTGATGAAGACTCCACCAAATTTTTCTTCTATTCGATGCATGTAGTTGTATCTCCATTGAGCACAATCAAAGGCGTGTTGATATTCTCCAATACCCTTTTCGACTATGCTATTCGCAACTCCGGCCGGAGCTCTTCGAATAAAGATATTGTATGGGTTGAGATCCTTCCATGCGTTGAAATACTCAACTCCGGTTTTCATCGACCATCTCTCAAGTCTCTTTGGACAATCTTTCGAGTGATGTTCTTTCAGAGCTTCGTGAAAGGGTTTCGTGACTTCTTCGGTAAGTTGTAACTCTTCGCAATGAGGCAGAACTCCCTTTGATGGTTTTATGAATTTCTTTTGAATCTGTTTAATAACTTGATTCTCGTACATCTCGTAACCCTTTGTCTTAGCATAAGTGTTTCCCCACCAAACTCCGTGGTTTGCAAATATCTTCGAGACAAGAGATGACCTGCTACGAGAAGTCATCCATAAACATATTGGTCTATTCATAATTCAGATTCTAAAGAGGATTTTCTAAAACAATTCAAGGCACTGTCAGGTGTGCAATTCACTACATCGACATTCATATTTATCAAATCGTTTACCATGTTTTGATACGCATCAATGAGACCAATGATCACTCCGTTCTTATCTACAGAGTTTTGAGATTGCGGAAAGTGTTGCATTGACTTTGGATACTCACCAAAGTAGTGACGAGGTGTCGAACCGACTTTCTTCTGTCTTCCGTTGTAATCCTTTGCGAACCTCATATCGTGACCAATCAGAATAATCTTCTTGAATCCATAGAGAGTCGCGAAGTTGATTGCCATAGGGCCACTCCCCTTGTTGATATGAATGACCGAAGGATCTCTTGAGAGACCATTCTTTACAATACTGTCGATGTAATCTATCCCATTTGCTTCTGCGATATACTTGTATCTTGTCCAACAGTCAGCCTCTAACTGTTTGAGGAGAGGATCGTGTGCAAGATAATATTGCCACCAATTGTCATTACACGCAATCTGAATATCAGTGAAGGGAGCAATCTGATAAGCATTGTTGACGGTGATTATCTTTACTCGGTTTTGATTCCTTGCAGAAGTAATTGTAGAGATCTGATCCCCGTCTATGCTTGGCCCTGTTGCTACTACAACCGCAGTTTCACCTTCAAATTTCTTCGGTATCGAGGTTTTCATTATAAAAAAGAACGTTCCCCATATCTTCCCAATAGAGAAACTCGTGTAAGACTTTAAACCCTCTTTCCTTCAACCAAGATTTAAATTCATTGTATAGTACGGAGTTTGCATACATTTCCTTAAGAGAAACTTCGCTGTAAAGATACCTTGTTTTTGAGAGTGTTTCAAGTGAATGTGAAAGGACTGTATGTTCATATCCCTGCATGTCCAACCACATCAGATCCACTTGTTCAACCTCTTGATCTTTCAGAAAGTTATCCAAATTGATAGTCCTGACAGTAGATTTGTTTTCGAAACTTATTCTTGGATGGAATTGTATGTGACCAGTTGGTTTGAGAAGAGACGATGAAACCTTATTGGAAGAAACATACAACTCTTCGGTAGATTCTGTGGGGCCAAGTGCTACATTGTAGACTTCTACGTTATCACAATTTGCAACTCTTTGAAGTGTTTTGTTAAATGATACAGTAAGAGGCTCAAAGGCAAAGATCCTTCCCTTTGGAAAGGTTTGACTGAACCAAAGAGTATCCGTTCCACTCGCGGCGCCTGCCTCGATGATTACGGAATCATCATAAAGATTCTTGACTATCCACTCTTGTATTTCCATTAAACCCTAATGTATTTGATATTGTGACAAGCCTTACAGATGCTACATTTATCATATCCTGGCGTTTCATTTGTCTTTACCAACTCTAAGAATTGTGGGTTTTGAAACATCTCTGCATAGGTTTGTTTTACCAAG
>Ga0209535_1001529_pt1 | contig 15729 bp, 20 predicted proteins | sample LinPmetageLP28_FD_184041 | JGI IMG/M metagenome (GOLD analysis project Ga0209535, IMG submission 184041) | Marine viral communities from the Pacific Ocean - LP-28 (SPAdes) (version 2) | ecosystem: Environmental > Aquatic > Marine > Oceanic | place: Pacific Ocean | collected 2009-08-22 | reverse complement strand
TAACCTTATCACCGTACTCTTCTTTAATCGACTTTATTATAGTCTCTTTCATTTCTTTAGTATACGAACTAAAATCTTCTGGTGTATGTACTATTGTTTTACTCATCTTTGTTTTGGTTTAAGTGTCCATTTATTTCTAAAGTTTTCATCACTATCCATAATACCTTCAAACATTTCTATTGTAAGTTTTCTATACATTTCTTTGCCTGCAAAGTTGCGTCTTTTAACGAGTAGTATACTTCCAATAGAATTGTCTTTTTCATATTCTTTAGAGTAGTTTTCATAACATCTTTCTATTTCTTCTTTACTCATCTTTGTTTTGGTTTATCTAGTTTCATAATAACCTTTGCCTTTGTAATTCACATTTTTGTCTTTTCCAATGTAAAACAAGAACCATATAATGGTAATAAGAAAAACCAATTTGAGTATTAATCCAATATCAATTCTTCTCATATTTGTTTTGGTTTTTGCATTAAGTGGTTATTTAAAACACTAATCGCTTCATTTAATTCTACAATCCTTTCTAAATATGAATCTACATCAGGTACAGGAGAATCAATAACACTTGCTCTTTTTATTAATGATTTTGAAATAAATTCTTGTTCTTCTTTTACTTTCATCTCTTCTAACATTCTAACTATTCTACTCATCTTTGTTTTGGTTTAATTCTTTATCTTCTAGTACTTTTACATAATTGTCACGTAAGTTGTTACCGATAGCTATAAGTAAAACAATCAAAATAATCAGTAAAAGATTATCACGTAAAAATTCCTCAAGGTCGGTGTGTCTATTCCAATAGTTACTCATCTTCTTTTAGTCCATACATGTCTCTTTCTATCATTTCTTTAACCAACTTTTTTTGTTTGGAATAGAGTCTATGTTGGTAAATTACTAAACAAACTAGGGCTATTGTTAATGGTATCTGAATCCATAAGTATAATGTAAAGCTCATCTTCTTTTTTTATTTTATATTCAAATACATACATAAAACAAACCCAAACGCAGTTCCGGATAAAAATATGACCACAATTTCTATGTTACTCATCTTCTTTGTTTGGGATATATCCAAATCTATAATAGGGTAAACCGTAAGTCTTATCAGTAACTATTATACCATCGGATTGGTTAATCTTATTAACAGGTATTAAGCCTTCTTCATGGATTTGCATTGATACAATCCTATTATTTTCATAAGAAGTTCTAGCATTTCCATCAGGTTGTTTTATTATCTCAATTGCAGGTTCTTGTCCTGTTCCACCTACTATACATTTTCTACTAAGGGACCATATAACAACTGAAGGGTTTTCTGTTTCAATTATCTTTTCATCCTTTATACCCAGTTGTAGATATTTTTCTCGTAATTTACTCATCTTCTTTGTTTTGGTTTTTGTATTCTTCCATAGCCTCAAGTATTTCTTGTAGGTGCTTCTCTCTAAATTCCAAAGTGTCTTCTATTGTTAGTTTTTTCTGCAACACTTCAAATGCTGTGGCTTTAATTTTATTACTCATCTTCTTTGTTTTGGTTTAAGTTCTTCTTCAATTATCTTTACCATTTCATCAAATGTAACTCCTTCTTCGTCTGCTCGTTGTTGTATGAATTTTGCTGGTAGATGTATATAATTTGCTTTAGCTAATCTTTTCTTATGAATTTCGTTAAATTCTTTTAGTAGCTTACCGACTAATTTCTTATTTTCTTCTTTACTCATCTCTGTTTTGGGGGTCTACCTCTTCTTTCTATTGATCTACCAGAGTGATCAAATGTTTTTAAACAATACATATAAAATTCTTCTGTTGTACCATCAAAATTTATAATATGCTCTTCATATTCATCTTTTGTCATAACAAATTCTCGTAAAAATCCTTTTTGTAATGCCTCTAATTTAGCAGTTTCATCTTTTTCAAAATCCTCAATTAATCGTTTTCTTCGAGCTAAATCTACTTGGTTTTCTTCTAATAACCTTTGCATATCATTATTATATGATTTATATACTTCGTTAATTTCTAATTCAGCTAATTTCCACTGCCAGTAATAATGTGAAAATTCATATTCACCGTTTTTAATACGATCTAAAAATGTTGATTTTTTTGGTAATGGTTGTGTTTTAGTTGTATATCTCCTCCACCAAAAAAATTGATTATAATTTAGGGGTTGTAATTGTTTGATTTTTTGCCTTACAGTTTTTTCATCAGACGTTTTATATAACATAACCTTTAATTTGTAATAATATAAGAAAAAAACTTGTAATCTCCAAGCTATAATCCATTTATTTCACGAAATTTTCGAACATTAAATTCTATAAACTCTAAATTAACATCCTTTTCTTCTATATCTTGAAAATTATTCATATTTGCCTCTGGTTTATAAGGTAAACCTAAATCAAAATACATTTTTTGTTCTATACCCGCCATTACTGGGTTTGATGTGTCTATTGATTCAATGCATTCCATATTTTTATATAAACCAAATTCAATAGGGGAAGCAGTGCCTAATAAATGCACTCTATCTGTTGGAGATAGTATTCCATCTTTCATTAAATTATTTATAACCATATATCTACCAATTGCTTTACCAAAATCTTTATTTGGGTGAGGGCAAACATCATTATAATATGAAGCACCATATGAATATGCTATTTTCTTGTATCCTAAATCTTTATACATTTGAGTACATAACGCTGCATAATGTTGTGTTTTAGCTTGTACTACTGCAACTTTAGTTACTCCTTCAGGTAATTCAATTTGAGACCATATTTTAGCATTTCTAACTGATTCACTATAGTTTTCCCAAACATCAGGTACTATAAATTCATCGGGTTTGATTTCTTTAATCCAATGCATTAAACGTTCTGTATTGTATGCTTCTCCTAATTCATGTAGTGAATTATCCATTACAACATATCTACCTATACTTTTAACATTATTAAAAAATGTTCTATACTCTTCATTTTGATCTAACAAATGAGGTAAACAATAATCATAGTCGTTAAATTCAAGACTTTTACTTAACAAACAAAATGGTACTTCGTGAGATATTTTTACTTTTTTCATAACCTAAATATAATTAATAACCTTTAAAAAAACACGTAACTTTAATAAGTTTTAATATTATCATCATCTATTTTTCTAATTCTAGATTTTAGATTTTCTATAGCTTGCCCTGATCTTTTACTTGAAGCTCCAGATCTTTGAATTTTAGCCATTTCATCTAAAAGTTTTTGTTTTTCAGAAGAAGTAGTAGAGGGTGGAGTTGGGGCTTTAACCCGCTCGGCTTTACTCTCCTCCTGTTTTACCTCTACTTTTTCTTCCTTTAAAACCTTAGTTTTTTTTTCTCCATAAATATTCTTTTTAGAATTTTCATAGAATATTTTATTTGCAGAAATAAGTAACATAACAGCTAAAGGATCAAAAACAAATATAAAAATTAATATAAACCAATTTACTACCTGGTCAATGTTTTTTCCTGTAATACTAGCAACATATTTTAAAGGTCCAATTTCTGCTGCAACTTCTGAATTGGTTTCTAAATCTAGTATATTTAAATCAAGTTTTGTTATACTATCATTTAAAGCATCTTGTTTTATAGCTATATTGTCTCTTCTAATAGTTTGGGCATCTAATTGTTGTTGGATAATTCTACGTGTTGCTGAGGATTGGGTAGTTATAAGTTGTCCTTCGCTATTAGTGTATTGTATCACATTATTACCTAAATTTTCACTTAATTGAATTATTTGGGTGTTTATATTTTGTTGTTCTTTTAATGCATCTAATACTTGTTGTTTATATCTATCCCGTTTTTTAACTTGTACTTCAACTTGTTTATCTACAGCTTGCATTTTATATGCTGTTTCTTGATAAGCAGAAACTAAAAATCCATAAATACCAAGTGAGGTTATAGCCATTAAAGCAACTAAAGCTGTAATGAGGTAGGTTTTTCTAAGCCAATGAATAGTTTCCCAAAATCTTTCTAAATAAGAAGCAGTAATAAGTTTAGAGGCTTCAAGTATAGCAGCCATTAATATTACAGCACTAGCTTGGGAGGAAAATAATTTACTAATGCCAAAAACACTATAATATGCTGCTACTGTTGCTAAACTTAAGGCAGCTATTAAGATTAATATAGGAAAAAATCGTTTCATAGCGTGTAAAATAAGGAGCCCCTCTTGGGGCTCCAACTATTTTTAAATATATTTTATAAGCTTTTAAGCATCTCAACTAATTCAGGTTGAGGAAAGCAATCAAATTTGTCCTTACGAACATTTGTATGTGTCCATAAACCAAATTGTTTTGCATTATAAGCATCAGAATTAAATTCAAATGCATCTTTTGGATGAACTCCTTCTTTTAATAATTTTGGAAGTCCGTTTACTAAATCCATTTTTGGATAAATATCTTTTAAGTGTAAGATTAGCAATCTAAGTGATTCTATTTGTTTGTCTGTGTATGCATGCCAGTATTGGTGTCCTCTAAATTTATATCCTAGGTCACAAACAAGTTCAGGTTTAACTTCTGTTTTAACATAAGTATAATATTTATCTCCTTTTTTTGTTACATACCCAAAATTACAAAGTTCAACACCACCTGATAGTTTAGATATTTTAAAATTTCCTACTTTTCCTAAATGCCACCCTAAATAATTGTTTGGGAAACATTCAACTACTACACCATCATGTTTAGCTTCTTTACCTTTTACATTATTTCCACCTATTACATATTGTGTAGCAACTCTACCTCTTTTATCTTTATTCCACATAGTTACAGTGTTATATGGATTATCCCAGCCAGCAGTATGATGAATAAAAAAACCTAATGGTTCTATTTTACCATAATCTCTTACATATTCATCTTTATCTAAGTATTGACGTTCAATTACTAAACCATCTTTAGTTGTATAATCTGTTTCTTCAGCAGTAATATCTGAATCTGTATCTATTCCTATAGCTTCCCAAGTTTTTCTACCAACAATTCCATCAGCACCTAATCCATTTTCTTTTTGAAATTTTTTAACTGCTAATTCTGTTCCGGAGCCAAATATACCATCTGTTCCTATTTCTAAAGCTTCTTGTAGTTGTTTAACTTCTTTTCCTTTTGATCCTTTTTTTAGTAACATATTTTTTATTTATAAATTTTAAAATCCACCCATTATAGCTTCATCAATTGCTTCTTGTACTTCACTTTTTGTAGCAGGCATTTTAAAAGAAATATCTGCTTGATACCTTTCTATTTCTTCTCCATCTTGAAATACTACAATAGTTGGAACAACAACAACTTTATATCTTTTTTGTAATTCAGGGTATTTAGTTATATCATAATATTTTACACTACAATCTGTTAAGCCTTTAAGCCATATAACATTATTTGTAGCATTCCATGAGGCATTAAAATGTTTGATTGTGATTTGTGAATAACAGTTTATTGTAAAGAAAAAACTAAACAAAAATAAAAGTAACTTTTTCATAATATATTATCTTAATTGGTCAATTTTTTCTTCTATACGATCCATATCGGTTTTCAATTCTTTAACATCTTCTTGTGTTGTCATAATTGTTTGCCTAACTATTTGATCTTTCATATCAAACTCCATTCTAGTTACTTCAGGTTCTGGGGGTTTAGGTAATTCTTTTGCTGCTTGTATATCTGCTTGTAATGCAAACCACATCCCTACTACTGTTGCAATTGCTACAGCGATACCTGCTAAAGTTTTTACACTTACTTTAAAACCTGTATCTTCGTTTAATTCTTTTTCCATTTTATAAAATTATATAATTTATTCCTACACTAAAATCGTGCCACCTTCTATTCCAGTATTTATTGTACTTACCTTCTAAAAATACTCCTAAATTTTTAGTAATTTTGTATCCAAATATTAAACCACCTGAATAGTCTATCCATTGTCCACCATTAAATCTATGATATGAGTAATCGCTTTTAGTTTCTAAATGTAATGGCATTATATTTCCCCATGAATGTAGCCAAAAATCTTTAGTATAATGATAAAAATCAAAACCTATAACTAAAGAATGGTTCCATTGATATTTTAATGATTTTCTTTCTTTTTCTGTATAATTAGCTAATACTTCTGGTATAGTAACTGCTTCCCATACTTGAGTGTTTTCTGCTACTAATTTACCACTAGGATCAAAATAATTTACACCACCATCTCCATCAAATTCAATAGAATATCCTTCTTGTAATGCTAAATCTGTATAGTGGAGACTACCATTTGATAATAACCATTGATTTAATGGGTCATAACCATAAGGTTCAGCTATACGTTGTACTGCTCCTACATTAAAAGATAATTTATTTCCTATTTTTTGTCTATACCTTTCAGATGATTCAAAATATCTAATATCTGCAAATCCATCTTCTAAATACTCAGCTTTAACTATCCATTTATCCGCTACATATCGTAAAAAATAATCTTGGTTAAAAAATGATGTACCTTGTTGTCTTGTCCAATCTGCTTCAAGTAAATATTCAAACCCATTTATTCTACCAATTGTAGCAGCATCACCATATGTTTTTTCTGTACCATCAAAAAATACATTAGCTCTATTTTCATAACCAAATCTAGCTATTTTTCTAACTCCTAATGCAATTGAATAATCAAAAGGAGTTTTATTAATTGAAGTTTCTAAACCATTTGTTACAGAATAAACATTAACATCAGATACTGAGTTACCACCAGTAATTGCTCCATAAAAAGTAGAATATTTAAAAACTTTTTTAACTGTTTTTTTAAATTTAGAATTACTACTTTGGCTAAAAGATATTATAGGTAATAATAGAAATAAAATTAAAATCTTTTTCATTGTTTTATTATTCTTTTATTAAATTTTTTCTCATTATGAATTATAGTTAAAAAATAAACTCCATCATTATACTTACTTAATTCTAAACGTTTATCTTCTCCTGTTAGTATTAATTTACCCATTGCATCTCTTAATTCATATTTAAATGATAAGTGAGTTTCAATATTTAAGGTATTATCTGTTGGATTTGGGTAAACTATAATTCCATTAATATCCATTTCATCTATTCCTACAGGCCATCCTGCTTCACAATAGTCATACATTGATTGACATGAAGCATCCCACTCTATTTCACAACAATAAACATCTACATCTATTACCCAAGCATAACAACCATTATTTAACCAATAAGGATTACCAGGACCACCTATACAACCCGCATCATATAAACATGCTGTTGAATCAGATACATTTGCAGTTGGGTTATAGTTAAAAGCATTTGGATCTGTACATCCTGAGAGTGGTAATATACAAGTTCCATTATCTGTATTAGCTAGTGGATCATAATTTAATGCTGTTGAATCTGTACATCCAAATGTTACAGGTATGCAAGAGCCATTATCTGTATTAGCTAGTGGGTCATAGTTAAACATTGTAGGATCCATGCATCCATATATTACAGATATACAAGAACCATCATCAACATTAGCTAAAGGATCATAATTAAATGCTTCTGGATCCATACATCCATAAATTGGGTATATACAAGTACCATTATCAACATTGGCATTAGAATCATAATTTAATGCTAATGAATCCATACAACCAAAATAAATACATGAACCATCATCAATATTGGCTTCAGAATTATAATTCCAAGATATTGGATCCATACAACCATATACTGTTGATATACAAGTTCCATCATCTACTGTTGCTAAAGAATCATAATTAAAAGCTAATTCATTTGTACAACCATATACAATTGGAATACATGAACCATCATTAGTATTTGCTAATGGATTAAAATTAACTGAGAGTGAATCCATACAACCATATATTTTTGGTTCACAATAATCTCCACAATAAGGTAGTGCTGAATATTTAATCCAAGTTGGGGATTCAAAAGGTTGTAGTGCACCCTGTCCATTATTAGCAAATGGGTTAGCTCCTTCATGCATTAATACTATACCATCGGAATTTGTTAATTTAAATGAGTTATGCCATGTTTGAAATTCAACTTCTTCAGGTGGTTGTTGAGGGCCAGCATTTTCAAAATAGTAAACTTCTACAGGTTTATTTGTATTTAATGGGATTAAAAATATTTGTTCGTTTAACCCTGGTCCCATTGTATATGTACCTAAAGTTTCCCCATCTTGATATACTCCTATATATGAATTACCCCAACCATCAGCTGCAGCATCACCTATCCATAAAGTATAATTACATGTTTCTATTACTTGATTTATAGTAGCATCTGGATTATAGTTATAAGCTGCTGTGTCAATACACCCATATATGTGTAGATTTTCACAAGTTCCATCATCTATATTTGCTTCAGGATTATATTCTTGATATGATGAGTTCATACAACCTGGAATAGGTTCAATATTATTACAAGGAACACCAAAAACAGCTCCTGAGTATCCAGTATATTCAAAATTTGGGTCAGGTAATTCCCAAAGTATTTCACCATTACAACCATATATAACAACATTCCCATCAATAGTTCCACCTGTTGTAGATCCAGCTAATCCATCACCATAGGTATCAGTAACAATAAGTTCAACTCCTAATGGATCTATACAAACTGTATAATCATATGTTTGTCCAATATCACTAAAATCATATTCACCTTGTGGTATTTGTATAGGTGAACCTCCATCTGATAGAGATACTAATGTCCATGCTGTTTCACTTGGGTAACTATCTAATGTAACTTCAACTGTTATTTCAAAATCTCCTGGATCACAATTATCTCCACTTCCATCACCACCTTCACAACTACCATTATCTACATTAGCCCATGGATTATATGATTCTGATTGTGGATCTGTACAACCTGGGGTACAAGCATAGGGGGTATATGCTATAGTGTCTGAGGTTTCTCCATTAGCGTAATTTAAAACTAAATAATGTTCTACAGACCAATTTGGGGGCATATTTTGCACTCCAGCAAATACTCCAAAATTTCCAAATGGAACACCTGGAGGGTATCCAATTGGATATGTAAATGGTCCTACACCTTCTTCTGTTGAATATGAAACAGATGTAACATTACAACTAGTAGTATCATTTACCCATTCAAATACTATAAGAGCTTGGGATCCACCATTGATACATTGTTGATAAGCACTTGCTTCTACATAATTACAAGTATTTTGTGAAAAACTAAAAAATGTAGTTACACACAATAGTAATAATAAAAACTTTTTCATATTTGTTCTTCGTTATCTTTTTTAGAAAATATTTTTTCAACCCCTGCTATACCAAAGCACCCTAAAGTAATTATTAGAAAAGAATTATAAATAAATTCTTGAACTACTAAATCTTTACCTAAATACCCTGTTATTAAATCAGCAACAGCAAATAATACCATTACTGCAAATGATAAAAAACCTATTACGTTTTTTTCATTTACATCATTTTTATCCTTAAACATGTCTTTAAAAGCCATAATCCTATTTTTTATATAATTGTAAATTTTCATAAAAAACTTTTTAAAATAAAACATTAATTGTCAAGTATAAATATAAAAAAGGTATACAAATGTACACCTTTTAAATAAAATATAAATAAATTTTTAAGATTTTTTAGGTCTACCTCTTCTTTTTTTGCCTTTTGCCGCTCCTGCTATATCTTTTGTTTGATCTACAACATTACCTAGAGCTTTTTTTACATCTTTTAATTCTTCTTTTACAGCTTTTGCACGGTCAGATATTTCTTCTGCAACTTCTATAACTTTTTCATCAATAGTTGTTTTGCTAAATATCCATGTAAAAAAACTTTTAATTTTTCTTCCAATCCATTTAAAAAACTTTTTAATATAAGCTAAAACTATAAATAAAGCAATCTTTATATTTTCCATATTTGTTATTTTTAATTATACATATATCACCCATCGCAACTTATGCAATCTACTGTGCGAGAACCTAAATCTCCTTTAATTACTGAATCTGTTCTTAAATAATACAATGTTTTTATTCCAAGTTTCCAAGCTTCTATATGAACTTGATTTATCCATCTTGGTGAATCAGTTGGAGAAAAACACAAATTAAGAGATTGTGTTTGATCTATATATTTCTGTCTAATAGCAGCTTGTTGAACTAAACCTAACTGATTAATTTCTGCAAAAGTTAAAAATACTTCTTTATCATCTTCATTTAGTACTTCACTTGGTAAATTTTGAACAGATCCATCATCAGATAAAATTTGATCCCATACTTTATCGGTATTATATCCTCTTTCTTTTAATAATTTTTCTAAATCTGGGTTTTTAACAATAAATGTGCCTTTAGCTCCATTAAATGTGTACATGTTTGCAGGATAAGGTTCAATTCCTGCAGAGCAATTACTAATTCTAGAATTTGAAACAGTTGGTGCAATAGCTAAAACATGGGTATTTCTCATACCAGTACCTTTACACCATAAAGGTTCACCATATTCTTGTGCTAATTGTCGGCTTGCAGCTTCTGCTTTAAGTTTTATATTACTAAATATAGTATGTGTCCAAGCAGTAGAAGCAATTGAATTAAAAGGTAAATTTTTCTTTTGTAAAAATGTGTGCCAGCCCATAACACCTAAACCTAAAGCTCTACCTTTTGAAGCATGTCTATGAGTACGTTTCATAGAATCTTTACCACTAGTTTTATCTATAAATTCTTGCATTACACCATCTAAGAAATAAATAGCCGTTTCAACTACATCTGTATCTTTCCATTCATCATATTTAGCTAAATTTAATGAAGATAAACAACATATAAATGAGTGTTCTTCATCTGTATGGAGTGTTATTTCAGAACAAATGTTAGTCATTGATACGCTTAAATTATTCATTAAATAAGCCATAGGATTATCCTTATTAATATTATCTTCAAACATAATATAAGGTTCACCTGTTTCAACTCGTGATTTTAAAATTTCTAACCATAAATCCATTGCTTCTTGATCTCGATCATTTAATTTTCTCATAAACACATCATCTACAACTACACATTGATGTAAATTTAAACATTGTCTATTAGGATCACCTTTAGGTCTGCGAATTTGTAAAAATTCTTTTATATCTGGGTGGTTAATATTTAGGTTAACTGATGCTGCTCCTCTTCTTACTGATCCTTGATTAGTTGCAATAATAGTTGAGTCATAAATTTTAGCCCAAGGTACTACACCTTCACTTTTACCATTTCCTCTAATTTGTGTACCTCTTCCTCTAATTTTAGATAAAGAAATACCAACACCACCACCATAAGAAGTTAATCTCATTAGTTCTGCATTTGTTAAACCAATACCCCTAACTGAATCAGGAGTATCAATACCAAAGCAGCTAATAGGTAAACCTCTATCTGTTCCAGTGTTTGATAATACAGGTGATGCTAAACCAATCCACCCATTCCAAATATATTTAAAAAATTTACCTGCTAAATCAGGTCTTTCTAGTCTATCAGCTACAGCATTAGCTACTCTTCTATATGCTTTTTTTGGGGTTTCACCAGGTAAAAGATATCCTTTTGAAATTGTAGCTAAAGATACTTCATCTAAAAACTCAGGGTAATCTTTACCTTTTTCCCATTGTGTATAATCTGCAATTAAATTGTTATCCATAACTTTTAAAATAATGAGGTGGAATCCCACTCAATGTGTCCTTTACTATAATTTGTTACTCTATTTGCGAAAAAATCTGTGTGTTGTTTACCAGCTGATAAAGAATCAAACCATTTCATATTTTTAATTGCTGACATATCTACATCTAAAACTATAGGTCTATATCCTAAATCTGCTAACTTTGTATTTACTCTATTTTTAATAAAATTTTGTAAATCATATTTTGAACATCCTTCAAGATCACCTAATTCATAAACTTTATCTATAAAATCTAATTCAAGTTGAAGTGAAAGTAAAGCTGCTTCATTAATTGATGCTTCTAATTCAGGTGTTTTTAAATTTGGGTTTTCTTCTAATAAAGTTCTAAACAACCAACATCCTGCTTCTGAGTGCATTGATTCATCTCTAATACTCCATTCAACAATTTGACCTACACCTTTTAATTTATTTCTCATTTTAAATGAAAGTAAAACAGCAAATGAAGAAAATAAATTTACACCTTCAGTAAACGCAGAAAATATAGCTAATGATTTAGCTCTTTCATGCCAATCAACTTCACCGTCAAAACTGTCTCTAATATCCATTAAAGTTTCTATTTTAGCCATTGTAGTTTCATCTTCTAAAAATTCAGAAAAATCATCCAAACCTAATTCTTCATTTAATAAAGAATATGCTTCCGCATGTATTGTTTCCATAGCCCCAAAAGTAGTAGCCATTGCTATAATTTCAGGTTTTCTAAACCATTTTGTTACTAATCCTGTCCAATAATCATTTACAACTGTTTCTGTTTGAGCAAACCCTTTTAAAATTGAACCTATAATATTTTTTTCAGTTTCTGTAAGGTTTTGTTTCCAATCATTTACATCTGACATCATTGGAACTTCTGTATGGATCCAGTGTGCTTGTTGTTGTTTTAGCCAATAATCAAAGGCTTGAGGGTATTCAAAAGGTTTGTAGACTATTCTTTCCTTTAAAAGGTTTGGTTGTTTTGACATTTTTTAAAATTTAGGTATTATGAATTTAGTTCAAAGAACTTATTTTTTAACATTTGACGATCTAAGTTATCAAAATTTTCACGATTTGAAGAACCAGGTAAAACAGTATCAGCTTCATCATCATATACATCACCAATTTCTATTTTACCAATAGTTGTATCTACATCTACTTGGTAAGTAAGGCCATCCATTCCGTATCTGTTTTTCATAATGTGAAATCTTCCTGTTCCGTTAACTTTATCTTCTTTTTTCCTTGATAAGGATATAGACAAATCTGTGATCATCATTTTATCGTAACTACCAGCTGCTTTGTCTCCTTCTATGACATTATCTTTAGCACCTGCACGATTTACTTGGGAAACTGACCAAATAGGTAAGTTTAATTGTCTTGCTAATCCTTTAGTACTAGTATAAATATCATCAATTTCACCTTTACGATCAACAGTTTTCTTTTTTGTTGAAAGTAAGTCAATATAATCAATAAGAATTAAATCAGGTTTCATTCCTAAATCCGTTACTTTTTTAATATGAGCCTCTATTGTAGACATTGTAGTCTTGCCCATAGGATATTCCTTAATTATTAGTTCACCTGGTAGTTCAGGTACTATTTCTTCTACTTTAGTTTTATGTTTTTCTAGATTGTCAACAGGTACATGAGTAAAATAAGCGTCATATCGTCTACCTGTATATGATTCACTTAATTCTAAAGTATAGTGGATTACATTGTAACCTAGTTTAACAGCAAATCCACCTAAAGCAACTAATGTCCAAGACTTACCTCCACCTGGGTTTCCAAATATTAATCCTAAATCACCATTACCTAAACCACCTTGTATTAGTTGATTAATAGGTTCCCAAGGTGTAGGAACAATTGTTCTATGATCTTCTCTATATCTAGATTCTACATCTTTTCTATATTCATGCCCTATATTTTTATCTTGACCAGCTTTCATAGCTGCTTCAATCATAAACTTTATAGAATCATAATCACCTGCTTTAAGTAAATCTACACTATTTAATAATGCTTTTTTAAGTTGTTGGTTTTTACAAAATGCAGAAAATTCTTCTTGAACATAAGTTAAATCTTCAATATCTGCTTTATATGCTTCGCGTAATTGTTCTCTAATTGAAACTTGAAGTATTTCATTTTCTACTTTTTTCATTTCAACTTTTAAAATATCCATTGAAATAGTAGTATGATATTTTTCGTAATAATTTAAAATTTCATTTATAATCCATTTATGTGCAGGATTAGAAAAATATTCACTATCTAATACATCATTTATATTTTGTAAGAATTCTTTATGTGTTAATAATGAAGAAATAACCTTCATTTGAAAGACCGGGCCGTATTCGTCAATTGATTTTAACGTCATTTTTTATAACTTTTATTTAAATATAACAATAATTTATTTGTCTTCCAACAAATTTTCAAAAACTTCTTTAATCCATATATCAACATTTCTTATTAAACCTCCAAGTTGGTCTTGTTGATACATTTCTATAAATTGTGAAGGTAAATAGTTTATAGGTGTATTTTCTACAAATTTATCTATAAACATTTTATCCTTATCATCTATCATAGGATTTGATAGATCCATAACCTTATATTTATTTTCTAATAATTCTATGTCATGTAAAACACGAGCATATATTATATGATCTTTTAACTTATTTTCACATAAATCAAGCAAATCATCAAAAGACATGTTTTTTTCTGTAAGTTCAGGGAATAGTTTGTAGAGCTTTTTAAGTCCTAACCCTTTTATTCCTGGAATACCATCTGAATTATCTCCCATTAATAATTTATATAATAAAAAATTATGTGGGGTAACTTTAAATTTATCTTTTACTGTTTGATTTACATAAAATTCTTTTTCTATTGGTCTATAAACAACAGTATTATTATCAACTAATTGAAGATAATCTTTATCACTAGATACTATAAAAGATCTATCCTCAGGTTTAGTAGGCAACGTTTGAGCTAAATAAGCTATAATATCATCTGCTTCTACTTTATCAATTGAAATAGTTTTTACAGGTAATGTTTTTAAGTATTGAACTATTCTAGTAATTTGATCAACCTTAGCTTGATCTTCTTCTTCTATATTATCAAATATATCCCAATTAGTAATCCTATTTATATTTCTATTAGATTTATATTCAGGAATAATATTTTTTCTGTTATTAGAAGAACCAACCCCATCAAATACTACATATACTTGAGTTGGTTGGATTTGTTTAATTAGAAATCCTAAAGAACGAAAAAATCCCCCTAAACCCCCAATATGTGCTCCATCAGGGTTGACAGCTCTTATAACACTAAAATTTCTAAAAAATAGGTTTAGGCCGTCGATAAGCATATATCTTTCAGGTTGTGGCAATTCTTCTCCTGTTTCTTGAATGTTGTCTAGGAGGTTTAGAAGGTCTTTTTTCATATAACTTTTATTCTGGTTCAGTGACAAAAGCTTCAACTTGTGAAGTATCGGAATTTTCTTCAATTATATTAAAGTCTCCTCCTCCTAACACGTGTCTCCATTCTTCTGCTTGTGATTCTTTGTATTTCTTTAAATCTTTATCTGTATCTGTAATAAATCCATGAGGGGTCATAATAATTCTTCCTCTAGATTGTATACCATTAATGTGGTTTTTATCAATTTGTAGGTTTGTCCGTTTAGCAAATTCTACCTGTTTACCATCTTTAATAGCTTTTAATTTAGATGTACCAGAATCAGCAATATTTCCAAATGTTACTACAAATGTAGCGTCAAACCACATTGCAAATCCACCTTTATTCATTAGCTTAGGTTGTCCCATAGGTACAACAGGTTTAGCCGCCCAAACTTTATTAACACAAACTAAAGTATTCGTGTATTTTGAGCTTTCTTTACGTGATAATGTAATACGCTGATTAACATTATTTCCGAATTGAGTTGACATAGCGCCTGCATTCCATTCGTTATTGTTTTTGTTTGATTTAATAGACATTTCACAAGGAACTGATCCTATAGAATCCCATAAGAATAATAAGTCATAAGGTAAACTACCTTTTTTCTGTTCATCCATTAAATCTAAAATAAATGCAGCAACATCCTCTATTGTGTTAATTGTTTCTCTATCAACATACAAAAACTGTCCCTCATAATCAATAAGCTCAC
>Ga0209535_1001527_pt1 | contig 15736 bp, 18 predicted proteins | sample LinPmetageLP28_FD_184041 | JGI IMG/M metagenome (GOLD analysis project Ga0209535, IMG submission 184041) | Marine viral communities from the Pacific Ocean - LP-28 (SPAdes) (version 2) | ecosystem: Environmental > Aquatic > Marine > Oceanic | place: Pacific Ocean | collected 2009-08-22 | reverse complement strand
CTGCTTCAATGTCAAACTCTATACCTTGCTCAACAACTTTTACGTTGCTAATAACTTTTTGATTGTTTGCCGCCCTGTTTAACCACGGACTTAGATACTTATCAAACTCGTATCTTACGTTTCCTTCTGAGCCTGTTATTGTAACATGCTTCGGATCATTAATAATATTCTTAGGTAGTAATTTTCTTACAACTAGTTGAGCTCTTATGTGAGCTCCTATATTCATTGCAGTGTGTGGAATACCTGCGTCCATATCATACCATTTACCGTCAAGTACAGTTTTAAACATTTCTTCTTTTTCTAAGTCAATAAGATAGGCTTCGTCGCCACATAAATTTAAGTGCCATCGATTGTCAATGTCTGCATGTGAAGTATAGCAACTAGGCGATTCTAAAATAATAATTCTAGCTTGTCCTTTAGGTTCTGGTAAACTATTCCAAATAGATTCCCATTGTGTACCCAAGTACTCTGGTTTTAACTGCCAAGGATCATAAAAGAAACTGCCAGTCTGTTCTGAAATATCAAACTTCCCTATTTCGTAAACATCGCCCATTACACCCTCTATTACCTCTAAAGGTACTGTATATTTGGTATTTTGGATCATATGCATATTTACCGGAACTAATTTAACCGTGTACATAACTTGGTAAATATGAGTATGCGTAAAATAAAGATTGACGGTGTGATCTTACCAATGGATATAAAATGGAAAAACATTGGTATTAGTTTAAGTGGTGGAGCAGATAGTGCGTTACTTGCATATTTAATTTGCCAAAACCTACATGACAACTGTAAAGTACACATTAGTACACAGGTTAGAATGTGGAAATCACGACCATGGCAAGAGCATATTTCAGCAGAAGTATTTGATTGGTTTGTAGGACATTTCCCTGATCTTGAGTTTGAAAGACACGTTAACTTTATTCCACCTGAACTTGAAGAGCCACATACCACTATGATTAAAGATGAAAATGGCAAAATGAAGTCAGGTAACAGAATTATACTAAGATCGTTTAACGAATACCTTGCACACAAAGTAAACTTAGATGCATGGTATGCAGCAGTTACACTAAATCCTGATGTAGAACTTGATGGTGCAATGAGCGACAGACAAGAGCCGGCAATAGATGCTATAATGACCCATATGGGCGTAACAGTTTGTCACCCTTTTATTGCAAGTAAAAAAGATTGGGTTATAGGACAATACATAAAACATAATATTGCTGAGTTGTTAAACATCACTAGAAGTTGTGAAGGTGACAACGATCAATATCCAGAAGTTTTTAAAGGACTAGATTATAAAACATACACACCCGGACAATATGTACCAACATGTAAGAAATGTTTTTGGTGTCAAGAAAGACAATGGGGAGTAATGAATGCCATGCAAAAGTAAAACATTTTGTATGCATCCTTTTACAGGATTAGCAACTAGAGAAGATGGTGCAATTAAGATTTGCTGCCGTAGTGCTCCTATTGGCGATATTAAAGACAACACACTAGAAGAGATCTGGAATGGCGATAAAATGAAAGAAGTTCGCCAACAGGTTATGAATGATGAACGTCCTGATGTTTGTGAGCCTTGCTTTAGACTAGAAGATCAGGGTGTACAGAGCTTACGACAGCGTCATACAGCAGGAGTAATACCTGAAGCAAGGATCAACTTATACCCAGATGCTTTAGACGCACTAGAAGACGATTACAGTATGCCGTTTGAAATGCCTACTATGGAAGTTAAACTTAACAACCTGTGTAACTTAAAGTGTCGTATGTGCAACCCATTAGACAGTACACAATGGAAAGACTGGGATCAAGTTACAGAGTTTTACAAAAAAGAAAATAACTTTCTTATACCAACTGTTGATGCTCTAGTAGATACACCAGGCAAATACATCGATGCATTTAATGATACAGACAACTGGTGGAAATCTTTTGAAAAACTATTACCTTACTTTAGACGTGTAGAATTTGCAGGAGGTGAACCTTTAATGGATCCTCAACATTATAAAATTTTAGATATGTTGGCTCCATATGGTAAAAACATTGAAATCAAATATGCTACTAACGGAACTAAACTAGGAATTAAAGGTGGACGTACAATACACGATTATTGGCCTAAGTTTAAAAGTGTTGCAGTTAATGTTTCAATTGATGGTGTGTTTGATGTATATGAATATATTAGAGGAAATGGTAAGTTTGCAGAGATTGAAGAAAATATTAAGATAATGAAAACAATACCAACAGTGAGTAGAATTGTTGGAGCGTTTACAGTACAAGCAAACAACATAATGCAGATAGATAAAGTTATAGAATACTTTATGGAAAACATGGACATTATTTTTTATAGTCATAGGGTGCAATATCCAAGACCTTTATCAGCACAATGTATTCCACCACAACTAAAACAAAAAGTTATTGCTAAACTAGAAGCAATGAAAACAAAGGTGCTAGATTACAAACTTGTTAAAAGTGACGAACGTATTAAGGACTTTACACTAACGCAAATTCAGGATAATATTAACTTCTTAAAAGCAGATGATCTACATAACGAACTATGGCAAGACTGCATTAATTTTAATCGCAACTTAGACAAGAGTCGTAAACAAGGACCGTTTGAAGTTATTAATCCGGAGTTTGCTCCGTATGTTTAAAATAACATCTAGTTACGATCGGCAAAACAGTGTTCATGTTGAGTGGAACCTTGGCAAACGTTGTAACTTTGATTGTAGTTATTGTCCAACAGAAATACACGATAACACCAGCCCACATACAAATATTAAAGTATTGTTAGATGCAGTTGATGCACTAGCTGAAATTGATAAATCAATGCGTGTAAGTTTTACAGGCGGCGAACCTTGCGTACACCCAAAGTTTACGGAACTTGTTGATCATGCAAGTCAGCGTGTTGATTGGATCAATGTAACTACTAACGGCACACGGACAGCACAGTACTACAGTGAGCTTAATGTAAATCATATTGTGTTTAGTTTGCATGTAGAAGATGATGAACATTGGAGAAGATGTGCAGAAACTGTATTAATGTTTTCTCAGATAAATGAAGGTGCATATACAAAAAAGCCATTTCAAGTCAACTTAATGGCACATCATAAACTTATGGATAGAGTAAAAGAATGTGCTACAATGTTTGACGGACACAGCATTCCTTATGTTGTAAGACGAATACGATGGACAGAAGGTGACCATGATGTGTTTGATGATTTAAAATATGAAGGTAAAGATTTAGAATGGATATTATCTAAAACGTCTACAGTGGAACCTAACGTAATTATTGATGATACAACTAAAATGCATGCCAACGATGTTATTAAACAACATCTAAATCAATTTGAAGGTTGGAAGTGTAGTGCAGGTACAGAAAGCCTAATGATTAATTGGGACGGTGAAGTTCATCGTGCTACTTGTAGAGTTGGCGGAAGTATCGGTAACATTTATGACGGTAGTTTTGAACAGCCGGAAGAGTGGATAACCTGTACTCGTAAGTGGTGCACCTGTGCTGCTGATATACCTCTTACAAAGGAACTAGTTCAATAGGTTTTGATTTTGTAATGTGATTATCACTTAGACAAGCACAACAATTCATAGTGCATGTTACATGAGGTGATATAATTTGTTCTAAGTCTTTTTCTAAAGTTTTCGAGTATAAATTTAAATTATAATCAAAGTCTATATTACACGATCCTGTTATTTTGCCTGAAGGAAAAATAGTTATTTTTTCAGATATTACACTACATTCCCATCCTTTAAAATTATTGATAGAATTTATTAAGTAATAATTAGGACCTGCTGTAACTACTTTTTCGTTATCAAGTATTGCAACACTTTCAACCATTCTATAATCTTCTAGATTGTTTAGTATATAATTTGAATCAGGCAAACGCTTGATAGGTTGTTTTAGATATTCTTTTTGTTCTAGGGTATATGATTCTACATCGTGCCCTGGTGCAGTTACTACTTCTTTTGCATTTATAAACCAATTATATTTACTTTGTTTCATTTGTTCAATTGCATCAATACATTTATCCCAATTAGGATAATCCATTAACACCATAGCATTTACTTTCTTACCATTCTCCCAAATTAAATCTGCTACATTAATGTAATGTTCTGTTTTTGTAAATTCGTTATGGTAACTTAACATAACTTCGTCGATATAAGGAATGATCGTGTTCCACCAACGAATTGTTCTTGATCCGTTGCATACTAGTGCTATAGATAAGTCTGGAACTTTTTTAATTTCTTTACAAAATTTTAATAAATCTGGCCAAAGTGTTGGTTCACCTCCTCCTGCAATTTCAAAATATATTTTAGATTTATTAAATTTTAATTTATAAAAAGCAAATAATTTTTTAAAATTGTCAATGACAAAGTCTGTATCTTTTCTATATCTATACTTAGATGGGTGACTTCCTGGAAAACAGTATGTGCAATCAAAATTACAAATATCTGTAGGGAAGTATGTAATTGCTATATAATCTTCTTCTCTGGTATTAACAATTTTAATAATATCTTTTGTCATAGTAAATGTGATAACTCCGGAAATACTGTTGCAGCATCTAAGCCACGGATTGCGTCTAATTTATTTACATACTCTTTAAAGCCAGGTAACATATGACTGTTATCACAACTATCCATATGCTTTAATAATCCTTCCCATTGACGCCAACCTTTAGGATTGTGTTTCCAAAACTCATCGTCTTGTGTAAAGTTATCCCATAACCATTGTTTTAGTTCAGCAAACTTTTCACGTACTTCTTGCTTGTCTTTTTCAGGCAGTATTGTAATATTTAAAAATGTTGGTATGTGTACTAGATGTGCATTTACAAGTCCTCCACCCATAACATGTCCATCAATCAATCCAACATTCATCTTTTTAAAATTACTATTAACTTTCCATTTGATAAATTCAGGTACAGTTTTTATATTGAATATTTGCACTGCTGTTGCAATACTAACATGAATATTATCTGGTGTATTATCTAGCATGTGTAAAGTTTTTTCAACTTGTTTAAAATCTGTTGGAAACCTAATGTATTCATCACGTTGTTTGTATGAGTCAATACTTACAGCAAACTTAACTTTCTTAAACTTACTCCATATATCAATTAGTTCTTCGTCAACTAGTAAACCATTAGAATTATATCTTACTAATATTTTGTCTGCATACCCTTGTTTAATAATTTCTTCTAGAAAGCGTTTATGCTCTCTAATCATTAATGGCTCTCCTCCTGCAAAATATACTTGCTTTAGGTAAGGTATTTGTTCATTAAGCTCTTGCCAAAAGGTGTCTTTTTCATGCCATTTATTGTTAAAAAGTTTCTTATCCCATTGCATTTGCCTTTTAACTTCTGGGTCTTCTAGCACAGGAATAAGTTTTTTATGGTCCGCAACCCACTTACTACTGTCATGTGGGCTACACATTACACACTTAATGTTGCATGTATGTCCTAATCTTAGATCCAGATATTGTAACTGTTCAGGTACGGTTCCGTCTTCTTCTGTCTGTGCAATAAGCTCTGGTATATCAACACCTTCATCATTTTTCCATGTTGCACTTTCCCAAATACGTTTGCTAACTATACCTTGCGACTCTTCTTTAAAACAACCTTTACAACTTACAGGAATTTCTCCACGCAACATTGTCTTACGCACACTTTTCATGTAATCGTTATTCCATGCTTCCATAGGAGTATGTTTACCAAAGTTTGCAGGCTTGCCATCTTCCATCTTTACAAGTCCTACTTCATGATCATCACCTGCTCCACTTGCATTAGATGTGCAACATAATCGCATATCACCATTTGGTCTAGTCGCCATGTGTATCCAAGGTAATACACAAAATGATTCCGTAGACGCTTCTGCAAGTTCTCTTTGGAACTTACCTAGTCTAGTATCTTCTTTGTCGTAGTACCAAGTCATTATAACATTTCTCTTTCTATAAATTGATCTTGTGGTTGTGAAATATCAAAAGTTTTAAACTTGCCACATGTTCTTGCACACATTAACATTTTATCTTCGTTCCACTTTTTCTTCCATATGTTTTGCCATACGTCAGAACTTATAATATTTTTTATTCCTTTTGTTGCATCAATATTTTGTATACCACCAAAGTCGCTTATCATTTTATTGTATTGGTTACGCAACGTGTTTACTACATCTTCACAAATATGTGTAGGATCGTAAAACGTCATTGGTGTTTGTGCTAACCAACAACAAGGTAATAAAGTTTTAAATCCGTCAATATAGATTTCTTTAATCTTTTGTACATGACAATCTATTTCCGCTTCATCTAACACTGACTTATAATCATCAATTACTTCTTTAGGTAAAAAATGTGTCTCAGTATCAGATGGTGCTTCTAGGCTGTATATAGGTATTCTCTTTTTATTCCATACATCATACTTAGGTTCAACTAAAAACCTTGATGTGTTCTTAACCGTGAAATCTTGAAAGCCTACTTCTTTTGCAATCTTTCTACATTCTTCTACTTGATGTTCATTATGTTTAAATTTAATATAAGTCCAGTTAGCACGGCCACCTGCTTCAATAAATGTTTTTGCATTTTCTATAATCTTGTTCCAATCAGTACCAACTCTATATAATTTATGAGTATCTTCTAAACCGTCAAGTGCAAAATATACACAATGGTCTTGTGGTAAAGACTGTGCTAGATCTGCCCACCATTTTGCATTTCTTAAACTGCCGTTTGTGTGAATGCCTATTGCAGTTTTAGGACTTGTTTCTTTTGCATACTTGCAGATTTCAATGAGGTTGTCATTAAGCAAAGGATCACCGAAGTTTCCGCAAAAGTATATACGGTCAACTGTTTCTAAGACTTCTTTGTTTATAATAGTTTTAAAATCTTCTAGTGTCCAGCCAACAATTTTTAGTAATGGGTTTTCAATACCACTGTGTATATTACGTGAACACATAGGACACTTAGCTTGACAATTTGTTGTCAGCTCAATGTGTATTGTTTTAAGATCTGAAAAGTCAAACATTAAAATCTTCCTAATAACATGTAACGTTTATATTTAGGTAACTCTAGCTCATCTTTAACTAGTACAGTTTTTAGTTTAGATTTTTTTTCAAAACTGCTAACACTACTAGAACAGTTTACATGTTCTTCTAGTTCAAAATAATTATTAGATTGTAAAATTACTTCGGTACTTGTTGGCACACGTTTTGCCCATTTGTTATATTGTTGTTGTGTAAGATGTTCGCAACTTGTATTGATAACCATGTAAGGTTGGTCAGTGTATTCATACTCACACATGTCAGCTGTTACTGCTGAAAATCTTCCTTCCATCTCGTAACGCTTATTCATTGTGTTTGCTATTTCTGCACACTTAGGATCAACGTCAACACTCGTAATATGTTTAAATCCTATTGTACTGTTAAACAATAAATTTGCTAATACGCCATTCCACCCACCAAATATAACACAACTAACATTACCAACATGATGATGTCTTTGCAGTGTTTCAACTAACCATTCTTTAGATTTTAATTGGCCTCCCCAAAAACTTTCAAGTGTACGATCTCTATCTTCGCTGTTGCGAATTGCATCCATCCAAAATTTTATATCTTCTAATTCAACTTTCATGTAGTACCTTTGGTATCTTACTGTCTGCACTACTTACACAAGAGCTAGTAACACACTTAGATGGTGTCTTAAACAGCTTAAAACCGCCCTGTAGCGTTCCTAACGGGATGTCGCTGCAACTATATGCTCTTTTAACTTCGTCACCCCTTATAATGCAGCTTTGATACCCTGCATTACAATGCCAATCTTTAAACTTGTTGAAGTTAAATGCATTCATTCTTTCTGCTTGATCCAATCCGTAATCATTACCTTTAGCATCTTCTAGATACATTTGCATAATTTGCTCACCATTCCAATTCTGTGGAAAGCCTGTTTGTAACTTGTCAATTTGTTCATTAGTGTAACCGTCTACTATTCTAGACGCGGTAGGATCGGACTGCGGTTTAAGAGTAACGTTAATTCCTTTGTCTGCGAATCTACTGCAACGTCCATAATATTCTTCAAAGTACTCAGGAACCATAACTTGATTAATTGTAACAAATACTCCTCCCTCCATGAGCTGTAAGCATCTATTTTCAAAATCTTTTTCGTTTGCAAACTCTGCATGATAACTTGCAGTAATACTACGACGTGTCAAGTGGCTGGTGTTGTTTATAAATCTTGCCCACCATTTTTCACCTGGACTTAAATTCGTTGTAAGGTGTATGCTTTGATACTTAGCCTCATTGTCGTTAGCATAGTACTCAACTAGATCACCAAACTTTTTGTATGCTGTTGGCTCGCCACCACTAAAACTAAAATGAAAATCAGTAAATCCGTTCTCTCTTGCTTGCCGTTTAATTTCGTCAATTGCATTTGTATACACTTCAAAGTCTTGATGGTCAGGAACATTTGAATTTGCATACGGCCAGCAGTAACTACAACTGTAATTACAGAAGCGGCCAAGTATCCAACTGACGTTGAAAAGCGGCTGTTCTAGCATTGTTGTTTGCCCAAACTTAACGATGTTATTGAACGGGATAAGAGTAAAATCATTCATTATGTACATATTTAACCACTTTATTAGTTGACTTTTGCAGTCTAGGCTTATATACTATGACTGTTGAGAAGACTCTCAGCATGGATTATAAGGGAAACATAAATTATGAGTACACAAGTAGAAGCAATAAAAGCAGCATTTGAATCATTCTTAGAAGAAAATGAGAAGTTCGAAAACGGTAATGGCGCAGCAGGAACCAGAGCCCGTAAAGCATTACAAGAAGTAACTAAAGCCGCAAAAGAACGTAGAAAAGAGATCACTGATACGAAAAACGCTAGAAAAAGCGCAGCAGTATCACAGTAACCCACCCATGTATAGGGCTACGAGTGTAGCCCTATTTTACTTTACATAAGGAATAAAAAGTTGACAGAAGTAAAATTAGTATCGTATAGCCGAGCAACAGAAGAGTTTGAAAATGAAGGTTTGACAGATCTGCAAGAACTTATTGCATTTTGTGCAAAGGTATCTAATCCACAAGCACAGATTAATAACGATACCAGCGAGAGGTTAATTAAGTATCTAATCAAACATCAACATTGGTCGCCATTAGAAATGGTTAACGCTGTGTTGGAAATTAATACAACTAGGGATATTGCACATCAAGTTGTGCGTCATCGTAGTTTTGCTTTTCAAGAGTTTAGTCAACGTTACGCTGATCCTAAAGAACAAGGTGAAATGTTTGAATTTAGCGAAGCACGTTTACAAGATCCTAAGAATAGACAAAATTCTATTACAGTTGAAGATGAAAAACTACAACTTGATTGGTTACATGCACAAATGCGTATCGCACATTTAGCAAAAAAAGAATACGACTGGGCCATTAAGAAAGGCATTGCGAAAGAACAAGCACGAAAAGTACTGCCTGAAGGACTTACCAAAACACGTTTATACATGAACGGAACAATTAGGAGTTGGGTACATTATATTCAACTTAGAGGTGCGAATGGGACACAAAAAGAGCATATGGACATTGCTTTAGCGTGTGCTAAAGTCATCTCAGAAATATTTCCTATTGCGAAAAATCTAACATGAAGAATTCGTTTAGAGCAGATTTTTCTTGACAAATGATATATATCATCATATAGTAATATTTTTATCATAGGAGCAAAAGATGGCATTGCCTAAAAGTACCAAGAAGAAAAAGCCAAGAGCCGCACCGCGTGTTCAACGTGGCGCAAAGCTCACGGAGCCTAATTGGGACGGTTGGGAAGAGTGGACTGGTGAGCAAATTCATAAGCATCGCCGGGCTACCAACAGTTGGTATTACGAACACTTCAAACCAGAGGACTTATACGCTAACGTATATGTCTGGATGGAAAAAGAGGACAAGTATACCAAAGATCAAATGAAATGGATTAAAGCCGCTCCTAAACATGCTATTAGTGTTACTGCAGGAATTGTTGCACGTATGGATACAATGGGTGCTCCAAGATTTTCTCAGAAAGAAGCAGACCATTGGGAATCACTAGCTGGAACTATGGGACAATTATCATCACATATTGACTTTCTTGAAAGGAGAATTGAGATCGCAATACAAGCAGGTAAGGAATCTAAAGAAGAAAAAGAAGAAGAGCTAAAAGAAAAGCCACAGAAGCGTGTAATTAGTATTCAAGAACGTATTGAACTACAAGCTATTGCAGCTTGTGAAAAAATTGATACATGGCTAGAAGTGTGGAGTGAGAAAGATAACAAGTTTGATCCTAAAGGATTCGATTTTGCAAAACACTTTGTTCAGATGAAAATAACACAAGCACATGCTCGTAAGATTATGGGATTATATGAGCCCGAACTTAAAGAAATTAAAGAAGTGCTGAATCCACCTAAGTTGAAAAAAGATGCAACTGAAAAAGAAAAAGATTTTGCAGCTCAACTACAAGAAGCATACGAGTTTACAACTAAAAAAGAACTTAAGAACATGCTAACAGCACTAGAAAGATTATATGGTGCTTGTCAGGTTGTTATTGATTCGAGTAAAGCAACACGTAAGCCACGTAAACGTAAGGTGTACAGTGCAGATAAACTTGTATCAAAACTAAAATTTAAAACAACAGATGACAAGTATCAACTTGCTAGTGTTAATCCTGAAGATATTATTAAATGTAACGAGCTTTGGGTGTTTAATTGTAAAACACGTAAGATAGGAAAGTATGTTGCAGATATACAAGATCCGTTAGGGCAACAACGTGAAGGTAGTGGGCTGAGTGTAAAAGGTACAACTATTACAGGGTTCAACGAAAAAGAAAGTATTCAAAAAACACTACGTAAACCTGAAGAACAACTGAAAGACTTTAAAAATAGTGGTAAAGTCAAGTTGAGATCTTTCCTAGATGACATTAAAGCAGTGGACATAAAGCTGAACGGTCGGATAAATAATGATATAATCTTGCTGAAAGTGCAATAAACCGGCTTTTCTGTATAAAGGATAAATACTAATATGGACAATGCGAAACTTAATCAAGCCCTAACTGAGCTAGAATCAGCTCTAACATCAGACGGTGGATGGGCATCAAATCAGTCAATCAAATTTACTACCGACATTAACGGTAAGGGTCTATTCTGGGCTGGTAAAGACTACACTAAACAATTATCCTATATGGAAGATACAAAGAGTATCTTTTCAACAGAGAATATTGATCTTGCTAAAAATAAAGCAGTTAAAATAAACAACTTAGAAGTACTAACACTAGAAACACTAGGTACAAGTGTAGTAAACAGTAACTTAAAATCATTAGGTAGATTAAGAGGACTAGTAGTAGACGGTGATGTTTCAATTAATCAATACGTTTACTTTAATTCACATAATGATAGACTAGGTATTGGTACTGAGCAGCCAAATGCTGCTGTAAGTATTGCAGAAGATGGCGTAGAAATGATTATCGGTACAGATGAATCAACAAAAGGATTTGTTGGTACATTTGGTAGCCATCAATTAGATGTAAAAACAGACAATCAAGTAAGACTAAGTGTTGAAGCCGGCGGCGATGTACGCATTGCTAAAGACGGTTTTGTTGGAGGCAAACTAGCAGTAGGAGTTTCCAACCCAGACAGCACAGTTGACTTGCATGTTAGGGGCGCAATTAAATTCAACAATGCACTTCATATCAACGGCGTTGAAGCACCACAAGGTGGCCAATTCAATCAAGGTGATATTTGCTGGAACTCAAGAGCAAGACAGAAGTCGTACATTGGTTGGGTTTGTATCCAAGCAGGTAACCCTGGCATATGGGCACCGTTTGGAGAAATTAGGTAATACGGAGTGCCCGGGACTTTAGTTTTAGGTAACGGAGAAAGTCGCAAAGGGCTAGACATCGCCCACATTTATCCACATTATACTTTAGTAGGTTGCAACGCAGTACATAGAGATATGGTTGTTGATCATCTTGTGTGTTGTGATAGACGTATGGTGCTAGAAGCAACTGAAGGTGAGAACACAAAGGACACAAAGATTTATGTCCGTGGCGAAAACTATCAATACTTTCGTAAAGTTCGTAAAGACAAAAGAATAAATTCTGTTCCTTACATATCTCCCAAAGACGAACAAAAACATAATCAACCTATTAACTGGGGAAGTGGACCTTATGCTGTATTACTTGCAGCAACACTCGAATCAGATAATATTACATTGTTAGGTTTTGATCTTTACGGTAATAACGACAAAGTTAACAATTTGTACAAAGGAACAAACAATTATGCTGACGCTGATACGCATCCAATTGATCCTAGTTATTGGAAAATACAAATTGGCGAAGTATTCAAAAATCATCCTCACAAAAATTTTACAATAAAAAATATGCACGAATGGGACTTTCCGCCTATATGGCAAAAGCCTAATGTTCATTTTGAACAATTTTATAAATCAATATCTTGACAAACAATCTAATTAGTGTATAATTACTAATATGTTTAACAAGGTCTTAGCGTCAACCCTTCCAATTCTGCCGCTCATATATAGGAGATAATAATATGGGAAAATACTTTAGTACAAAAACTTATGGTCACAACATTGGCCTTAGTGCGGTGTTTAGGCAGCCAAACGCAGATCATTCACATTGCCATTTATTGCATGGTTATAGTTTACAATTTAAATTTACATTTGGTTGTTCAGAACTAGACAATAAAAATTGGGCAGTTGACTTTGGTGGTTTGAAGCCGTTGAAGAAATGGTTAGAAGATTCATTTGATCACAAAACTTGTATTGACGAAGCAGATCCAATGAAAGATGAACTACTACGTTTAGAAACACTTGGACTTGCAGAGATTAGACAGTTTGATGGTGTTGGTGCAGAGAAGTTTGCAGAACATGCTTGGCGTTTTGCCGATACACTAATTAGAGAAGCAACTAACGATCGTTGTTGGTGTGAAAGTGCAGAGTGTGCAGAGCATGGTGCTAATAGTGCTATCTATACACCATATCACACAACAAAGTTTTATCAAGAAAAGGATTAGAGTATGCGAATAATCGCAGGACCATGTCAACACGAGACATTAACTGATAGTGCAATGATTGCAAAAGAGTGCAAACGTGTTTGTGATAAGCACGGCATTGACTATTATTTTAAAGCCAGTTTTGATAAAGCAAATAGATCTAGCATCAAAGGAATACGTGGTGTTGGTATGGATGCAACACTTACTGACTTTGAAGCAATTAAAGAACAGTTTGGTGTAAAGACAATTACTGACGTACACACTGTAGAACAAATTCAATATATTACTGAAGCATACAACGAAGTAGTTGATGCATTACAAATTCCTGCATTTTTGTGTAGGCAAACAGACTTAGTAAAGGCTGCTTGTGCTACAGATAAGATTGTTAATATTAAAAAAGGTCAGTTCCTTGCACCCTGGGACGTTGAAAGTATACTGTCAAAGACAGAAGGTGCCAAAGAAGTTTGGATAACTGAGAGAGGAACAAGTTTTGGATACAATACTCTTGTTGTTGATTTCACTGGCTTGGATTACATGCTTAACAATTATAATACCCCTATTGTTCTGGACGCGACCCACGCGGTACAGAAACCAGGCGGTAATGGAAGCAGTAGCGGCGGCAATCGCGATTACGTTCCTGGTCTATGCCGTGCAGGTAGTGCATTGGGTATTAGGGATTTCTTTTTAGAAGTACATACCGACCCAGATAACGCACCAAGCGATGGTCCAAATGCACTTCATTTACATGACTTTGAATCTGTCGTTGACAGCATAGTTCGTCATGCCGAGTAACGATGAATGGCATTAGAAAATCACAACTTCACAAAAGCAGAACGTAAGGCACAAAAGGCCGCAAGACGTTTAGAAAAAGAACTGCGAAAGACAAATAACTTTCGAGACAAGAATGAGAACGGACCTGTTACACAAATCCTTTGTGTACGCTTTGGCAACAAGTATGGAAACGAGTATGTTATAAAGTTACGTGACATGGTTGCAAGGCATATTACTGTACCATATCGTTTTAACTGTTTAACAGACGATCCTAAACCTCTTGAAGGTGTAAACAATATTGTTGTACCTAATAAAGGTTATGCAAGAGGTTGGTGGCATAAAGTTCACATGTTTGATCCTACTCTTCCTTTAGAAGGTAGAATATTATACATGGACCTAGATGTTGTCATCCATAAGAACATTGATAAACTATGTAATGTTTGGTTAGATGATTTTATGGGCATTAGAGACTTTAATAGAAAGTTTCATCCAAATTACAAATACCTAAATAGTTCTGTTATGGCATGGAATGCAAGAACACAATCTCACGTTTATAATAACTTTATGGCTAATCCGGCACAGGCACAAAGACTGCATGGAGATCAAGATTGGATTTGGCAAAATTGTAGAGAAGTTCTTAAGTTTTGGCCTGAAGAATGGGTAATGAGTTATAAATGGGAAATACGAGATAAGACTGAACTTCATATGAAAGACGGACAAAGACAGTTTAAAACTATTAGAGATGATGTAGTTGCTCCAAAAGACAATTCTATCATGGTATTTCATGGCGATCCAAATCCTGGACAAGTAAAAGACAAGTTAATTGTTGACAACTGGAAATAATGACTGTATACTGTAAGTATGTTTAACTTTAGAAAGAAAAAATCCTGGCTACGTTTCTATTCTTTAGATCCAAATGTAGCAGAATTGTATCCTATTGAGCCTGCTGGTAAAGCAGACCGTGGATTCAATGATGTTGGAACACGTAGAGTTAGGCCTGAGAGCGGCAATCAACTTTCTAAAAACTGTCCTGGTATTAAGCCACTTATGAAGTCAGGATATATCATGAGAGCTCCTGCAGATTTTGTAATTAAAACAGGTCCCGGAGTAGATGGCGGTGTTGCTTGGGAAGTTCCTTTTCAGTTTGTAAAACCAAGCACAGGAAATTATAATATACAAGGTTGGGAATATTACATTAACTGGCATGCACCTTGGCAAACTGAGCCACTTATTCCTCATGATACTGATAACACAAACAAACCTTACTTAAATTCAGCAGTTAAAGTTGAAACACCCTGGCGTGTAAAAGCAAGTGACGATATGTTACTAATGCAAATGCCTGTAACCTACAATAACGAAACAAGATTTACGGCTGCATATGGTATAGTTGATCCTATGTATATGCATGCCATTCCAATACAATTATTTTGGCATGTATTAGAAGGAGAAACTTTAGTTAAAGCTGGAACACCACTTGCACAGTTTGTACCTATTAGTAGAAGTATGCTACACGATCATGAAATTGTCATTGATGAAGCTGGCGATCTCGAAAAAGATATTGAAGATGCATTTACATATGCGAATCATCACAAGTTTGCAAGAACAGATAATGTTGTTGCAAAGGTGAAGCGTATCAAACAGTTGTTTGATCGTTTTAGAAAGAAAAACCCTAAGGCTAAAATTTAGAAAGGACATTATGCTTAACGTAATAATAAAAGTACTTGTTATAATAGTTTTGTTAGAGTTTACAATTCTATATGGTGCTCAAGTGTATGACGAATACATGTTTTGGGCCGAGATCGACAGACTGTACACTGATATTCCGGTAGAGGAATAATCAGTATGAAGTTTATATTCGATGTAGACGGTACATTGACGCCAAGTCGACAGGAGATGGACAAAGAATTTTCTAAATTCTTTTTTGACTTCTGCACAGA
>Ga0209535_1001526_pt1 | contig 15741 bp, 29 predicted proteins | sample LinPmetageLP28_FD_184041 | JGI IMG/M metagenome (GOLD analysis project Ga0209535, IMG submission 184041) | Marine viral communities from the Pacific Ocean - LP-28 (SPAdes) (version 2) | ecosystem: Environmental > Aquatic > Marine > Oceanic | place: Pacific Ocean | collected 2009-08-22 | reverse complement strand
AATTTAAAAACAAAAAAGAACTAAAAAAAGAACTAAATGAAATTATAGAATTAGCTTGTTCATTAGATGAAAAAATCGGTGATATGGTTTCAATAATTTGTGATGAAATAGATCATGATACAATTCATGAACTAGAAGATGAATTCGAAGATTCAGAATTTTCACATTGTGTTGCAAATTATCAATATGATTTTACATCAAAGTTAATGAAAATTTTAGAAAAAATATAACCCCTAAAAAACGGAGTCTAAAAAAATGAAAAACAAAATATCAATTAAAGATCAAATTTTCAATAGTGTTGCAGATACTTTAGAAATTCAATTAAAAAAACATGGTTTGGAATGGTCAAAAAATTGGGTTGAAAATTCAACAACTCAAGATTTAAATATAATTTCTAATAAACCTTATAATGGTTTTAATACATTTTTGTTATTTGGTTCAAGAATGCAGAATCAATTTAAACACCCTTTATGGTTAACTTTTAATCAAGCAAAAAATTTAGGGTTTAGGATTTTAGCAAATAGTAAATCTACAATAATTGGATATTATGAACTTAAGGAACAACCTTATAATGAATCAAAACATAAAAAGTATAAAACTGTTTCAAATACTTATTTAAAAAATGGGGTTTTATATATTAAGTTATTTAATCAGAAAAAAAGTAATGTTTTTAATATTGAACAAACAACCATAATGAATGATAAAAAAACTTTGGATAAATATATAAATAAATTTATTAAAAAAGAAAAAGAGCCATTAATAAATACAGATCAAGATTATTCAGAAATTCAAAATATTATTTATAATCTTGCCGTTGTAAATCATGAAAAAAGTGGAGGGTGTTTTTACTCACCATTACATGATAAAATTACAATGATTGAAAAAAATCAATTCAATTCAAATTCAGATTATACATCAGTTTTATTTCATGAATTAGCTCATTGGACTAAGACAGAAAAAAGAACAAATAGAGAAAAATTAAAATTACCATATTCTAATGAGGAACTAGTGGCAGAGATTACTAGTGTTTTTTTATCTATATATTATGGTGTTGAATTATTCCCTAGAGAAAACCATACGGCATATATTCAATCGTGGTTAAAATCTTGCAAAGATAAAAAGAAAAGTATTTATCAAGCTTTTCAATTGGCTAAAAAATCATCTCAATTTATTACGGAAAAAATTGATATTAAATTAAATAAAATTATTACTTTAGAAACTAAAGAAGAAATAAAAAAACAATTAACCAATTAATAAAGGGAATAAAAAAAATGAATAATAAAATAAAAAACTTTTTAAGATTATTAAGAAAATTATTTGGGTTATGGTTGTTTTCTGTAACTTCAATTATTACTTATAATTTCCCTCAACAACCAATGGCAACCCAAGAGGATCTGAATTTTAATTGGGTAGTCCTATTGATTATTTTCTTCAGTTTTTGTTTATCTTCAATGTTAATTTTTGAGGAATAAAATGTTAAATAATAATTTATTAAAATTAAGTGTTGGAAGTGGCAAGATGGAAAAAATTTCAAGCTTAAACACAGATACCACTATAAACGAATTTTGTATAAAAATGAATAATTCAGAAAAAGAAAATATTATTTGTAGTGATTGTTATTCAATGAAAATGTTAAAAACTTATAGAAAAAATTGTATTCCCAATTTTAGAAACAATTCTAAATTATTGTCTGAAAGTTTAATACATTGGGATTTATTACCGATTGTTTTAAATTCTCATTTTAGATTTAATAGTCACGGCGAATTAATTAATAAAATTCATTTTAAAAATTTAATTAGAATTTGTTTAAAAAATCCATATTGCCATTTTACATTATGGACTAAAAGAGCAAATATTATTAATAGTTGTTTTAAAGAAATAAATAAACCTAAAAATTTAAATTTAATTTTTTCAAATTCAATTATAGATAAACCATTAAAAAAAATTCCGAAATATTTTGATAAAACTTTTAATAATGTTTCAAAAGATTATAAACAAAAATCAGAAATTAATTGTAATTCTAAATGTGTTGAATGTATGGTTTGTTATTTAAAAAAAGATAAAAAAAATAATATTAGACACATAATAGAATTAGAAAAATAAATAAAAATAAAAAATCTTTGTTAATTAATTTTAATGAAGATTTTTTTTTATTTTTTTGATGATAGTTAATTAATTAAGTAAGCAAGTCATTACGGTTTTTTGATGATAGTTAATTAAGTAAGTAAGCAAGTTAAAAAATAATTAAAAAAGATAAAAAAGACTTGAAAAGTTTATAAAAAAAATGTTAAGATTAAGTGTTAATAATACTAAATAATTTTATATAAGGAGACGAAATGCAAACTTTAGACAATACAACATTAAAAAGACTTAGAGCAATTTCTAATAATTTATTTTCTTTAGCCCAATTAAATGAACAAAACCACCAAGCAAAAGAAGATAGTGAGTTACTCAATCAATTTGATATTAACTTTGGAAGTTGCACTTATGACCCAAACGGATTAGCTACATTTAAAGTTGAATTTAAGATAAAAGGAACAGATTCTCGTGAATTAAGAGATTTAAAAATCTTTGCTAAATTATATGATTTAGATATTAATAAAGAGAACTCAACCTATAAAATTGTAGGTTACAAAAGAAGAGCAAGAAAAAATCCTTTTGTTTTGGAAGATAAAAGAAATGGTAAACACTATGTAATATCAAAAACTCATGCCCAAGAACTTTTTGGAAAACAAGAAAAGGTAGCTTAAAAATAAGAGTTCCTCCCCTATAATCCTCATTGATTAATTTTGATGGGGATTTTTTTAGAAAATAAAATAACTCTTGAATTAACGATTAAATGGTTTAAGATAAATATATTAATAATACTTAACATCATATAAGGAGACTAATTATGAGCATTAAAATAATAAACCAAGAAAGAAAAAACTACATAGATTTATGCAGAACAGTTAGAAATGAATTAGACAGAATTTATTTAAGTTTAGATTCTGTTCGTTCTAATCTTAGTAACTTAGGAGATGAAAAAATTGAAAACATTAAAAGTGCTACTGAATCAATTAATGACAGTTTGTTAGACTTATCATGTGAAATAGATGAAGTTTCTAATACATTAGATACAGAAGTTGTAACTATGGAAACACTTTGTGAAGATAACTCTGAAGAAGATGATGGTAATTATGTAAGTGGAGGGTTAGGAATATGAGTCACCCAATAAATGATCAAATTTTAGAAGAGATAGGCGAACAAGCATACGACCTAGCACTTGAACAAGGATTAAAAGAAAATTCAAAAGAATTTTTTGAATTTATAAATAATAAAGTAGTAGAACTTTTTGAAGAAAGGGGAGAATAATGGTGCATACAATTACATTTTTTGATGATTGTGTAAGTGATCTAAAAATTCCAAAAAAATGGGAGGATATCTCTTATTCAAATGATGTTTGTCCAAGTTTTGCCTATAAAGGTTATCAAATTTGGATAGACCATATAGATTGTCAACAAAGAGAAAATGAACTAGATACTTACAGATTTACAGTTACAAAAGAAAAAGAATATGGAGAAGGTGTTAACCCTCTTTTAGAGACTGATGATTTTAATGTAGTTTTAGAATTACTTGAAAAATTAAACCCCCAACCGAGAGAGTAAAATGACAATGAATTTAACCTATGGGTCAGTATGTAGTGGAATTGAATCTGTAAGTGTTGCTTGGAAAGATTTATTTGAACCTAAATTTTTTAGTGAAATTGAAGAATTTCCTAGAGAAGTTTTAAAACATCATTATCCTCATGTTCCATTGCATGGGGATTTTACAACAATTAAAGGAGAAGAATATGGAGCAATTGACATTCTTGTGGGAGGAACCCCATGCCAAAGTTTCTCAGTTAGTGGACTTAGAAAAGGTCTTGAAGACCCAAGAGGAAATCTCTGTCTTGGATTTGTTCAACTTATTAAAAGAATTAAACCCAAATATGTCGTATGGGAAAATGTCGGAGGAGTCCTTACAAGTAACCAAGGGAAAGACTTCCAATGTTTCCTCACATCGTTGGCAGAATGGGGGTATGGTTTGTCGTGGAGAATTCTTGACTCTCAATACTTTGGAGTGCCCCAACGAAGAAGAAGAGTCTTTGTTGTTGGATGTCTTGGAGACGACTTCAGAAGTGCAACCCAAATATTATTTGAGTCAGAAAGCTTGTGTGGGAATATTAAAAAGAGCAAAAAAGAGAGGAAAAACGATTCCAAACAATTTGAAGAAAGCTTTGAAATTCATGGCTCAACAACTGCCAACACCCTCTGTGCAAGAGACTACAAAGGAGTAGCAACAGACAACCTACCTAATCATGGTAATTTAATTTGTGAAAAAAAAGTTTATGAGAATCATGGTCAAGATACAAGATTCAAAGAACTTAACGGAGTAGGTCAAACCATTACATCAAGTTGGGGTGTAGGGGGTAACAATCAATCTTTAGTTACAGAAGAAAATTGGAGAGTTAGAAAGTTAACTCCAATAGAGTGTGAAAGACTTCAAGGTTTTGAAGATAATTACACTCAGATTCCCTATAAAGGAAAATCTAAAGAAGATTGTCCAATGAGTCCTAGATATAAAGCATTAGGTAATTCAATGACAACCAATGTTATGAAATGGATTGGTACTAGAATTTATAAATTAGAGAAAGGAGAACTATGACAAAAATAATTGATCTTTTACCTTTTCGTTTAGAAAAGATATTAAATTCAGATTCTCGTGTTATTGAAGATAACAAAGAATTAATTGAAAGGTTTAGTAAAGAGTATGGATATACTTGGAGAATCACAAAAAAATATTTAAGAAAAGATAATGTTGATTTGCTTGTAAAATCTCAAATTCGTTTTTTAGAAGTTTTTAAAAAAGATGATGAAATTTGAAGCTTCAATTTCAAAAATATTTTTTGATGATAGTTAATTAAGTAAGTAAGCAAATGAAAGGAGAAATGACGATGGAGTTTTTAAAAAAAATAACTCTATTTACTGTGACCATAACAATCTTGTGGTTTTTAATACTAACTTTAATTTTTTAACCTTAAAAGGAGACAACTAATGATTATAGAACTAATAACTGCCGTATCAATTGTTAAAGGAACGATTGAGTTCTTTAACAAAGACTTCTATGTGCAAAAAGATTACATGAATCATAACTTTGATTGTACTTGGGAGTATGGCAAGAGAACTACCATTACAGATCCAACTCTGTTTAAGCTAACAGACCCTAATGGACAAGACTATGTTATGTGGAAACAACAATGCGAAGAAAGGAGTGAGTAATGGATGATTATGAATGTATTAACTGTAACGAGATATTTCATAGAGATGAACCACCTTATGATGGATACACTCTATGTGAACTTTGTAATAAAGAAAAGGAGACGAATGATGGATAAAACTTTTAAAATAACATATTATGATGAGATTGATGCGACGAATGAAGAGGAGTGTAAAGATTTTTTATTGTCGCACTTAACAAGAGATGTAGAGTATTCAGATGTTTCTTGTTTTAAAATAGAGGAGGCGAATGATGATTAATGAAAGCTTTGTTTTACTCATGCTCTTAGGCAACCCAGATGGATCTTATTCTGAACGATACATAGGCAAGATTCCCTCATGTATCGATCATGCTGAAGATGTTATCGAGAAAGCCGTAGATAAGTTAGGTATCACTAATAACCAAGGATTTATCTGTATTACGAATGAGGTGTGGAAACATCGGCAGCCGAATCACAAATGTGATGAACGACTCTTGACTACGAGTTGTAATATGCCAACACCTAGACCTAACCCTAAAAGAAAAGGAGACGACTAATGACACCTTACGAAAAATTTGCAAAGAAATATTATAATCAGTTAAGAGGATATACTGTGATTGATTTTAATTTAGAAAGTGATCCATATGATGATGATATTATATTTCCAACTTTTACTATGAAGAAAGCAGGGAAGACAATTAAAGTATCTGTTAGCCAAGACGAAGAGGGTAATGGTGGAGGACACTTATTTATAGAGGAGGACAACTAATGAAATGGGGATTAACACCACCTAATAAAATAGAATACATTACAGAAGATCATTATGTCTGTGATGTGAACGGGCATAAAGCTACCACAAGTAGTGGTGCGACTATTAAAGTGCCTAAAGATTATTTAAATTATTACACCATGATAAAGAAAGGAGGTAACTAATGGCTAAAGAAACAAGAATATTAAATGTTTTTAAAGACGGAGTAGCTGATGGATTACTTAGAGGCTGTAGAGAAGAAGCAGATTATTATCCTAAAGAGACTATGTATTATTATAACCAAGGATACGATTTTGGTTTAACTATGTATAATGAAATGAAAGGAGGTGACTAATGGCTAAAGCAGATTACAATTACGATATATTAAGTGAGGTTGAACAGTTAGAGTTAATTGCTAATGTTCACAAGTTTAGATTACTTGCAGGTCAAATTCAAATTCGAAAATGTAAGTCACAAGATGATTTTTCTGAGACAGTTGATCAATTATTTGATAATATATTTAGAAACCCATTACTTAAAAAGGAGCTTCACTAATGACAAAAATAAGAAAGATTATACACAAACATGATAAAGCTAATTTTGTAACTCATAACGATGTTATGATGATTGGACATAGTCATACATTATTAGGTACTTTAAAAGCCGATTATAAGACCTTGGAGAGAGTTTTTGGCTCTCCTAACCCAGATAACCATTGGAGAATACAATTCGACTCCACGAGTCTTTTTAGCCAAGTTGTTATCTGTTCTAAAAATTCTCATTATTTTAATACTTTTATAAAAGACATTAAATCCTGGATTGTTAAAGGTTATGACCATAAATTAATGAATCGTGTTGTGACAGAGGTTAAAAAATATGGTTAATAAAGATTTAAATCCAAAAGAACGACTCGAATTAATTGAACAAACATATGCTCGGTATGTTCAAGGGTATATCAATCGTAAAGATGCTGCGAATATCCTTAAAGAAACGAATGCATCCAACTATGAATCCAGATTAATTGGATTAGATTCATATCGAAATCGTGATGTTGAAAAACCTTGTGATACAGAATAAAGGATTGTTAGCACTATGGTATTAAACATTAAAGTTTGTATTAGGGATGGGTGTGATAATCTGTTGCTTAAACGACACCAAAAAAAATATTGTTCTAACCGATGTTCTGCGATTGTGAACAACCATAAGAATCCGAAAAGAAAAAAGATGGATCGTGGTACATTTCAATGTTTATCGTGTGGGAAAATCAATTCTAAAAAATCTAACACCTTAAACAAGTATTGTAATATGACTTGCAATCAAAACCATAGATGGAGGCTTCGTAAAGAATCGATTGAAAACGATGAACTTATGGGAAACTCTGTTGGTGCAAAAAGAACTTTAATTCGTTACTTTAAAAAAATGGATAAATGGTTTTGTACAGTTTGTAAGTTAGGCACGATGACCAAAGAGGGTCATAAGTGTCACATGAGATACATCATATTGACGGAAACCCTTGCAACAACAGATTAAGCAATGTTGAAATCAGATGTCGTAATTGTCATGGAGTAACTGTCAATTTTAAAGGATTGAACAAGAAAAAACATAAACAGGAAGAGGTAAATTAATTAATATATTATATAATATAGATAGTAATATAGGTAGTAATATAGGTAGTAATATATATATTAAATAAACAGTTAATAAACAGTTAATACATACATTAATACATACATTAATATATATATTAATATATTACTCCCCCTCGGTTAATAAACCGAAGATAACACGAGAATAACATATTGACAACCCCCCTTAATTAAATTATTAATATAGGGATTAGACTCTCGGTTAACCAGCCCCGGAAACCAAGAGTTTATACAACTAGGAGACAAAAGAATGAATACAAATAAACCCAAAGCTCGATTCGTAGAGCATACCTCATGTAATAATTGTGGTTCTTCGGATGCCAATGCTATATATGATGACAACACAAGTTATTGCTTTAGTTGTAATACATATGCCAAGATCGACCCAAATGAAGTTGGAACTGTAACATCGAAAATTCAACCACCCATTAACCCAAGTCCGAACAACTCACACTTTAGTGATTTGTTTGATAGAGGTATCTCTAGAGAAACGGCAATGAGATACGGAGTAACAGTTAGAGGAAGTGGCAGAGATATTACTCATCACATCTATCCATACTTCGATAGAAGCAATAGACCGATTGCAAAAAAGATTCGAAGAACAGAAGATAAAACATTTCATGCCGAGGGTAGTTTACCCAAGAGCATATTGTTTGGTCAGAACATCTTTAACGAAAAAGGCAAATACTTAACTATTACTGAGGGAGAGTGTGATGCTATGGCTTGTTATGAAATGTTTGGACAGAAGTATTCTCATGTCAGTATCAAGACAGGTTCTCAAGGAGCAGTAAATGATTGTAAACGAAACTTTGAATTTATAAATAGTTTTGAAAATATTATTCTTTGTTTTGATATGGACAGTCAAGGACAAGAAGCAGCTAGACAAGTTGCTGAATTGTTTCCTCCTAAAAAAGTTAAGATTATGAGCATGAACCTTAAAGATGCAAACGAATATCTTTTACACAATAAAAGAAAAGAATTTGTTAATCTGTGGTGGGATGCCAAAGTGTTTACTCCAGAGGGCATTATTCTCGGAGAAGAAACTTGGGAGTTAGTAAAGAACGAAAAAGAAGTTGTAAGTCTTTCCTATCCTTGGGAGGGAATGAATAAGATTACTTATGGTATGCGACTTGGAGAACTGTGTACTTTTACGGCAGGATCAGGCATTGGTAAATCAAGTGTGATGAGAGAGTTAGCATATCATATTATTAAAAACACAACAGAATCTGTAGGATGTTTATTTCTTGAAGAATCTGTAGAGAGAACGGCTAAAGGTTTAATGTCTGTACATGGATGTAAGCCTTATCATCTACCTACTTGTGAAGCTACCGAAGAAGAGAAAAGAATTTCTTGGGAACAAACATTAGGAACAGGAAGAGTTAGATTGTGGGATCATTTTGGTTCTACTGATATATCAAACATTGTTTCAAAGGTTCAATATCTAGCTAGTGGATTGGATTGTAGATATATTATACTTGATCATTTATCTATGGTAGTCTCTGCAATGGAGAATGGAGATGAAAGAAAAGCCATTGATGAATGTATGACTAAATTAAGAATGCTTGTACAAGAACAAAAGATTCATCTTATGATTGTCTCTCATTTAAGAAGAGGCACTTCTGATTCTGGGCATGAAGAGGGGGCAACAGTTAGTCTCTCACAGTTAAGAGGTTCAGCAGGTATTGCACAGTTAAGTGATATGGTTTTTTCTTTAGAAAGAAACGGACAACATCAAAAAGAAGAAGTTAGAAATACAACGAGCATAAGAGTTTTAAAGAATAGATTTTCTGGAGAGACCGGTCCTTGTTGTTGGCTACAATGGAACAAAGAAACAGGCAGAATGACTGAAGTTGAAGACCCTAAATCTAAGACAAAGAAAAATGATGATGAAGACTTCAACGTTTAATAAAGTTGTTTTAGATATAGAAACAGACGGCTTGGATGCAAAACTAATTCATTGTATTTGTGTTCAAGACTATGAAACAGAAGAAATGTTAGATTTTGTACAAGACGAGTGTTATACAAAGTTTGTTGATTTTGTTAATGAAAATCCAAATAGAAAATATATTATGCATAATGGCATTAGTTTTGATGTGCCTGTTTTAAATAAATTATTAAACCTTAAAATTAAATTTAATCAAATCATTGACACATTATTGTTGTCTCAAATGTATCAATCACATATTGATGGAGGACATAGTTTAAAGGCATGGGGTAAAAGATTAAACGGAGAAGGTAAGATAGAGTTTGATGATAGTTTTGAGTATTACAGTAACAATATGCTTGTATATTGTAGGGCAGATGTAGACTTAACACGTAGAGTTTGTAAATATTTGGCTACAAAACTTAAAGATTTTTCTAAAAAGAGTGTTAGTCTTGAGCATAAAGTTAGATCAATTATTAATTGGCAAGAAAGAAATGGATTTTATTTAGATCAAAGAAAAGCTAATGTTTTAGTGGCGACTCTTACAGACGAGTCTGAAATTATTAAACAAGAGTTACAAGAAATATTTTCGCCCATTACTCATAAAAGAATATCAGAAAAAACAGGTAATTCTTTAAAAGATGTAATACAAATATTTAATCCAGGTTCTCGTAAACAAATTGCAGAAAGACTTATATCTTTAGGTTGGAAACCAAAAAAATTTACACCAACTAAACGACCAATTGTTGACGAAGCTGTGTTATCTGAAATTGATTTAGCTGAAGCAAAAAAAATTTCTCGTTATTTATTATTAAACAAACGAACATCACAAATTAAATCGTGGTTAAATATTGTAAAAGATAACGGAAGAGTTCACGGCAGAGTTATAACACTTGGATGTGTATCCCATAGAATGAGTCACTATAGTCCTAATATGGCTCAAATTCCAGCTGTGTATTCTCCTTATGGTAAAGAATGCAGATCGTGTTGGACAATAGAAGACCAAGATAAATATGTTTTAATAGGAAGTGATGCAGCATCTTTAGAACTAAGATGTTTTGCACATTATATTGATGATCCAGACTATACTAAAGAAGTAGTGCATGGAGACATACACACTTATAATCAAAAGTTAGCTGAACTTCCTGACCGACCTACGGCAAAGACATTTATTTATGCATGGTTGTATGGAGCTGGAGATGCAAAAATAGGATCTATTGTTGGAGGTGGCATACAAAGGGGAAGACAGTTAAGAGAAAGATTTTTAAATGCTATACCTGCATTAAAAAGATTAAGGCAATATGTAGATCAATCGGCTAGAACAGGAAGAATAAAAGCCGTAGACGGAAGATATCTGACAGTACGTAATCAACATTCTGCGTTAAACGTTCTACTACAAGGAGCTGGCAGTATTGTTTGTAAAATGTGGTTAGTTAATATTGTACGTAAATTAAGACAACAGAATTTGGATGCTAGACCTGTAGCTAATGTCCATGATGAAGTTCAGTTTGAAGTTTTAAAAGAACAAGCTGAAGAATTTGGTAACTTAACAAAGGAGGCAATGAAAGATGTAGAAAAACAATTAGACTTTAACTGTCCACTAGATAGTGAGTATTCAATTGGAAACAATTGGTCAGAAACCCATTAAACGTTTGACAGATTGTATTGAATACTATATTAATTATAATTGAAAAGCTTTTAATTAATTAAAAGCACAACTTTAAAAAAAGGAGATAATTATGCCAATGATTTCTGGTATAGCACATTGGGCAAAGGTTCATAAACCTGCCATCGACCAATTCAATCCCGATGGAATTTATTCAATCGACGTAGCCATTGATTCAAAAACTAAAAAAACTTTAAATAGTTTAGGACTAGCTCCAAGAGTTAAGAATGATGAAGATGATCGAGGAGATTATATTAAAATTAAAAGAAACCACAAGAAGAAAGACGGAACAACTAATACTTCTGTGAGAGTTGTTGATTCTACTAAGAATCCAATTCCTGATACAGTATTAATTGGTAACGGCTCAAAAGTAAATGTTTTATTCGATGTCTATGATTGGACATATGGTGGTAAAAAAGGTGTTGGGGCTAGTCTAAAAGCAGTTCAAGTTATTGATCTTGTAGAATATAAGAAAGATACAGATGACTTGCCAAATGTTGACGGAGGTTTTAAAACTACGTCTACTAAGGGTGCTACAGACGAACTCGACGATGAACTTCCTTTTTAGGTTTGTCTCCTAGTATTATTAACAAACACTCCTAAAAGGAATAATTGATGGCTAACATTCAAACCTTAGTATCTGATATTTATGGGCTATTTGATAAAAACTCAAAGAAACCCACTCAAAAAGATATGGATATATTTTGTAAAAATGTTAGCCAATCAATATTAACTGCATTAACAGAAAACTCAGAAGGAAAGCCAAGAAAATTAAGGATGTCTGGATTAGGAAAGCCAGCTAGACAGTTGTGGTACGAGTATCATAAGCCAAAATTAAAAGAACATCTGCCTCCTTATGTAAAAATAAAATTTTTATATGGTCACATTTTAGAAGAACTGTTGTTGCTTTTTGCTAAAACAGCAGGACACACAGTATCTGATGAACAAAAAGAATTAAAATTAGAAGAGGTTGTTGGACATCAAGATGCAAATATAGATGGATGGGTCGTTGATGTTAAGTCTGCATCACAATATGGGTTTAAAAAATTTAAAACAAACAACATAACAAAAGAAAATGATTCTTTTGGATACTTATCTCAAATAAAAGCTTATGGAGATGCTCAATCAAATGACAAATTAGCTTTTTTAGCTATCGATAAAACAAGTGGTGCAATTGCATTGGCAACACCAAACACCGAAGACCTACCTAATGTTAGAGAAAAAATAAAAAAATTAAAAAAAAGTTTGTCAAACAAAAACAAAATACCACCCCGTTGTTATGAAGATATAGAGGACGGCATGAGTGGTAATCGTAAACTATCTGTTGAATGTAGTTATTGTTCTTTTAAGGTAGATTGTTGGGATGATTCAAACGATGGAAAAGGATTAAGAAAATTTATTTATAGCAACGGACCGAGATGGTTTACTGAGATAAAAAAAGAGCCAAATGTTTCTGAGGACATTCCATAATGGTTCCACAATTAAAAAAAAATAAAAAGTTTAGGTCTAAGTTTGAGGCTAATGTGTGTGAACAACTCACAAAAAAATTAATTCCTTACAAATACGAAACTATTAAAATTCATTATATTATTCCAGAATCTAATCATACATACACTCCTGATGTTTTATTAGAGAATGGAATCATCATAGAGATAAAAGGTAGGTTTGTAAAAGAAGACAGAAAAAAACATTTATTAATTAAACAACAACTACCACATTTAGATATACGTTTTATTTTACAAAACTCTAAATCAAAACTTTACAAAGGAAGTAAAACCACCTATGCTCAATGGCTAAGTAAAAATAATTTTTTATGGGCTGAAAAATACGTACCTATAGAGTGGATTAATGAAAAACAACAAAACAACACACAAGACACACATAAAATACACAGTGGATTCATCGGAAGGAGACCAGTCAACAATAAAGGAAGGCGAAAATGAAAGAACTTTATTTAGAGCCGTTATTTACCAAGCTTTGTTGGATGCCTCTTCTCCCAATGTTTTATCTAAAGAAAGTTTTATTTTTAAACACGATGCAGTACGTTGGTTTACAAAACAAACAGGAGTCACAGCATCTTGGTTTGTCGATGTGTGTGACCTTGCCAATCTTAATTACAAACAAGTTAGAACATTTGCTCAAAAACTTATTACAGAACCCAAAGATACTAATTTTCAAAGAAAGAGATTAAACGTACTATTAAACATGAAAGCCCTCGATGAAGTTATCGATGATTAAAAGGAGACAACAATGGAAGATCCAGTAAACAGCCCACCTCATTATAAATATAATGACAAAGGCATTGAATGTATTGAAGCTATAGAGGCTGCACTTACACCTGAAGAATACCGAGGGTATTTAAGAGGACAAGTAATGAAATATACTTGGAGATGTAATTATAAAGGAAAAAGATTAGAAGATTTACAAAAAGCTAATTGGTATTTAAATCGTTATATTAATTTACTAACAAAAGAATAATGGAAAATACCTTAAAAAATAACAAAAGAAAGTTTGATCACAAAAATTATAAAGAATGGGATAACGTTGCAAAGTTAGCTGTTCGTAATTTTTTAGAAAGTTTAGGTTGTGAACTTTTTCCTGATGTTGAAAGTTATGATGCCGATATAATGGTAGTACAACCAATTAAATCTTATCACGAAGTTGAAGTAAAACTAGGATGGAAGGAAGAATGGCCACCCTCTTGGAATACGATACATATTCCTTATCGAAAAAAAAGACTATTAGATATGATGAAAAATAAAGATGAACTAACTTTTTATATTTTAAGAAAAGATTTAAAACAAGCATGGACAATTAAAGGATCTGAATGTAAAAACGAAGTAGTTAAAGAAATCCCAAATAAATTTAAAGCAAAAGGAGAATTGTTCTTTAATATATTAACAAAGAATGCTACACTTATTAACTTACGGTGATATCCCAATACTTGAAGTATGTGCTGCAATAAGTGCTTGTGTTTCTGTTTATTTTTATGGAAACGGCTCTTTAAAAGCACCTTGGATAGGATTATTTTCTCAAGTTTTTTGGTGGCTGTGGGTTATTGAAAATAATTTTTATTTTATGATGACTTTAAATGTTTTTATGACCGTAACCCATATTAGAAACTTAACTGTAATGAAAAGGAGACAAAATGACGACAAATAAAGAACTGCCTACCGTATACCAACAATTTATTCATAAATCTAGATATGCTAGATGGTTACCCGAAGAAAATAGAAGAGAAGAATGGCATGAAACGGTTGCAAGATACTTTGATTTTTTTGAAGTACATCTTAAAAAAAAGTGTAGTTATATTCTTGACAAAAAGACTAGGGAATACTTAGAAAATAAAGTTTTAAATTTAGAAATTATGCCGTCAATGAGGGCTTTAATGACCGCCGGCCCAGCTTTGGAAAAGGAAAATATTGCAGGATATAATTGTTCCTATATACCTGTTGACCATCCAAAAGCTTTTGATGAAATACTATATGTTTTAATGTGTGGGACAGGAGTGGGGTTTAGTGTTGAAAAAAAGTACATTGAAAATTTACCTATTGTTGCTGATAATATGCATCCAACTGAAACTACTATTGTCGTTCGAGATTCTAAGCTCGGGTGGGCAAAAGCATTTCGGGAAATCCTTACATTATTATATGCCGGGCAAATACCCAAGTGGGATATCTCTAACATACGAGGAGCTGGAGAAAGGCTTCACACATTCGGTGGGCGAGCTTCTGGGCCAGCCCCTCTTATCGACCTCTTTAATTTCGCCACGGAGATGTTTACTAAAGCACAAGGACGACGACTCACTTCCCTTGAATGCCACGACTTGGTGTGTAAGGTCGGAGAAATCGTTGTTGTCGGAGGAGTAAGACGATCAGCTATGATTAGTCTCTCCGATTTAAATGACAGAGAAATGAGAGATGCTAAATCAGGAGAATGGTACCGTATCGAGAGTCAACGTGCCTTATCCAACAACTCTGCCGTCTATCAAAACAAACCAGAAAATATTGGTGTGTTTATGGAAGAGTGGCTATCTCTCTACAAATCAGGTAGTGGCGAACGAGGAATCTTCAATAGACAGGCTAGTAAAAAAGTTGCAGCCAGAAACAAACGACGAGATACTAATTTTGAGTTTGGAACCAATCCCTGTTCGGAGATAATTTTACGACCTCACCAAGTGTGCAACCTCAGTGAAATCGTAGTACGAAGTGATGATAGTGAAGATACTTTAATAGATAAAGTAAAAGCCGCAACCATTCTTGGAACTATGCAAGCCACGTTAACTTCTTTTAAATATCTTCGTAAGTCTTGGATAGAGGCAACAGAGAAAGAAAGACTACTCGGTGTTTCTCTAACAGGAATTATGGATCATAAAATATTAAGTGGGGATATTTTTAATAAAGGAGTATTAAAAGATTTACTTATAAGAATGAAAGATGCATCGATTAAGGCAAATAAAGAGTGGGCCAAAAAGTTTAA
>Ga0209535_1001525_pt1 | contig 15748 bp, 3 predicted proteins | sample LinPmetageLP28_FD_184041 | JGI IMG/M metagenome (GOLD analysis project Ga0209535, IMG submission 184041) | Marine viral communities from the Pacific Ocean - LP-28 (SPAdes) (version 2) | ecosystem: Environmental > Aquatic > Marine > Oceanic | place: Pacific Ocean | collected 2009-08-22 | reverse complement strand
TATAGGTCCGATGTTGGATTCTCACAGGCATCTACTATTCAGGGAATCTATCACGAACACCTGACTGGTAACATTGGTATCGGAACTACTAATCCAACAGAAAAATTAGATGTTAATGGGAATATAAGAGTTCGTGGATCACTTTATGATTCTAACAACTCTGCCGGTAATGCTGGTGTAATATTATCATCAACTGGTGCTGGAGTTTCTTGGACAAATTCAACTACTACAGCTTCTGGTCAATCAATTTTAGAGGCATCTGCATCAATACCTTATTACATTAGTGCATCACCAATCACTTCTGGTGTATCGACTGCCGGATTTGTTGAATCTGATATTGTTATTAAGAATGGTAACATTGGTATCGGAACTACGGTTCCTACAACTGCACTTCATGTAATTGGTGAAGTTACTGCGACTGATTATAATTCTACATCAGACGCAAAACTGAAGACAAATGTTCAAGTTATTGAAGATCCACTTGAGAAGGTCTTGCAAATTGATGGAGTATCCTTTAACTGGATTGAAAATAATAAACCTTCCATGGGTGTGATAGCAGATAATATTCAAGAAATATTACCTGAATTGGTGAGCAATAGTGATCCTAAGACAGTTAATTATAATGGTCTGATTGGTCTTCTGATCGAATGTGTCAAGCAACAGCAAGTTGAAATTGAGGGATTAAAAAGAAAGATTGGATAAACCATCTTGATTGCCTAAATATAAAAAACTACCCAGTGTATACGAGGACGGTAGATGGCAATCAAGATCCAAGGCTCAACTATTATTGATGATAATAGGCAGATAGTAGATGTAAGTACTATATTTGTCGATAATGTTGACCCAACTACAATCGGACTAACGACCAGTTTCAGTGTCAATGCACAAGAGGCTAGTGTCCTTGGAGTCACTTTTAGTGATGATGGAAAAAGAATGTTCATCATCGGTAATGGTGGTGACAATATTTCTCAATATTCTTTAAGCACCGCATGGGATTTAGATACTGCATCTTATTTGAGTGGAGAGGATTATAATGATCGAGCGGATAGTGAACCAAGAGGAATTACTTGGTCTTGGGACGGAGAATATTTTTATGCAAATGACAGACAGGATGTATTTCAACATCAGACTGTAACACCATTTAGTTTGACTGGTGCAACTTATACTGGCAAATTTTATACTTATAGTGCACAAACTTCTAATTATGGAGTCCAAGTTCAGTTTAAGACTGATGGCACAAAAATGTATGTGTCAGAATCTAGTGGTGACAGAATCTACCAATATAGTCTTGCCACGCCTTGGGATGTAAGCACGGGATCTTATGATAGTATATTTTTCGACTTCACTTCGGACGAGACAGCTCTTACTGGATTTGCATTTAATCCTACAGGAAAAAAATTAATTATTACTGGCAATACTGGTGATAAACTTATCTATTATACATTATCAACTCCATGGGATTTGAGTACTCTTTCATCTGGTACTGATATTGCTACTGGACTGAATAATCCATATGGAATTTATTGGAGAAAGGATGGTGGAAAATTATATGTTGCTAATTCGAGTTCTGATAATATTGTAGAATTTACTATCACACAAAATAATGATGGAGTTCGATCTTTCATTCTTGGTGATACTGAATCATACGGAGGTGGTAAATTTTATGGAGAAAATGAATTTTATGGAAATGTTGTCCTTGAAAATAATTTAAAAGTAACTAATATTTCTGCCGGTTCTAGTTCTATTGGTTTTAATACCAGTAATGAAGCTCCAAACTTTATATTAAATCTTGGTGCTAAAAATACTAATATATCAAAAATTAACCCTATTAATGTTGGATTTGTTACCTCTCGTAATGTATATCAAGATGGTGAGGGGTCAGTTAAAAGTATAAGTTTTAATAGAGATGGCACCAAGATGTTTGTCTCTGGTGATGGGACAAATACATTACTACAATATAGTTTAAGCACCCCATTCAGTCTCGATAGTGCAACTTATCTGGGTAATGATCAAAGATATAATCCACCAGAATTTGGTAATCTTAGTGGACATACCTTCTCTGAAGATGGTAAAAAACTTTATTTCTTCTATTATAATCCAAGTTTTATTGGACAATATAATCTTTCCATTTCATTTGATTTAAATACTGCACCTACAACTGGATTTACAACATCAATAACACTTCCTGCAGAAGAAAATAGTAATGCATTATATTGTGTTAAGTTTAAACCTGATGGAACAAAAATGTTCACAATTGATTACACAGATAGTGTTATCAATGAATATACTTTAACGACTCCATATGAGGTCAACACTGCAGGGTTTAGTACATCTGCTAGTGTTTTAAATAATACATCAAACCCAATAGATTTCAGTTTTAGTTATGATGGAACTAAAGTATTAGTTCTAGACCACGACAGTGGATATGTATCATACTATACATTAAATACTGCTTGGGATATTACTTCTATAAAATTTCAGACAAATGTCATAACAGGAGTTCTGACAAACGATCTATGGGGTTCTTATTGGACTGCTGATGGTAAGAAATTTTATTTGGCTAATGATGTTGCTAATGCCGATGAAATTGTAGAATATAATATAGAATCTGACGGAATATTTAATGTTACCGCAGAATCTAATTTCTTTGATAAGGTAGATTTTTATGATAATATAGAAGTATATGGAGATACAATAACTCGTGGTGATTTATCCGTAACGGGAACTCTTACTATTGGTGATAATAATCCAGGAGCAAATCTTTCTATTAATGGTGTATCAGATCTTAGTACAATTCTAAGAACGAATAATATAGAGAATGCATATAAAGAAAACAATAAGAGATATAGTTTTGAATTTAATGATAATACGGCAAGAGGTGTTGGATTTAAAACCGATGGAACCAGAATGTATGTGTCTGGTCAAGAAGGAAATGATATTACTGAATTTCAATTAAGCACTCCATGGGAAGTTGGAACTGCCTCACTAACCGGAGTCACATATTCTCTTGGATATGATCCAAATTCAATTAAATTTAAATCAGATGGATCTAAATTATTTGTAACAAATGGTACAGCATCTGATATTAGTGAATATAACTTATCTACTCCATGGGATCTTACTAGTATAACTGGACTTTCGACTAGTTTTGTTTTTTCTCAAGGATCTCCGTCCACTCCATGTGGATTAGATTTCACTCCTGATGGATCAAGAATGTTCCTTCTGGATAGAACCTTAGATAATGTTTTTGAATACTCTTTATCTACTCCGTGGTCCGTTAATACTGCAGTAGGACCAAGTAGTTCTTTCTATGTAGGGACTCAAAACTCAGATCCCTTTGGAGTTGCAATTGATCCTTCTGGTGTTCACATGTATATTGTGGGTATCACTGAGAATAATATTCATCAATATGAGATGTCAACAGCATTTGATGTCAGAACCGCGACTTATACTGGTAAAACATTAGGAACTGTTGAAACAGACACTACAGGTGTCTTTATTAAACCTGATGGATCAAAAATCTTTATAACAGGATACAATAGTGATCTCGTTCGCACCTTTAATCTTTCATCTGCATTTGATGTAAGCAGTGGTAGTGCTGGACCTACATTTAGTGTTGGTGATGAAGATCCATATGGACTTTGGTTCAAACCAGATGGAACAGAATTGTATGTCTCCAAAAATACTGGAGATAAGATTGATCAATATACATTGTCTTCTGCATGGGATGTTTCTACTGCAGGATTCACAACAACTTTCTTTACTGGTGATGAAAATAATGTACCAACCGAAGTTCAATTGAGTCCTAGTGGAGACAAACTGTTTGTTGCTGATAATAGGTATAGGTCAATCGTACAATATCCACTGAGTGTTGCTTGGGATATAAGTTCCGCATCTACAGGAATTAGAACTGCATATGAATTAGGAGAAGAGGGGCAAAGTAGACTATCTGGATTTGTCATTGATAATGGTGGAACTCGTTTATATTCTCTTGATCATAATACTACTAATCGTATAGTTCAATATGAGATGTCAACGGCATTTGATGTCAGGACCATATCTTATAATGGAGATAATCTTTACTTAAGAGGAAATGGTGGTTTAGGATACCCATGGGAAACTGAATCTCGTGGATTAACATTTGATAAGTATGGAACAAAATTATTCACTTCTGGATACACTTACGACCAAATTTTACAATTTAATTTGAGAGTTCCTTATGATCTCAATACTGCTTCATTTGAGAAAAATATTTATTCACATACAAAAGCTCCATCTGGACTTGAAATTGATTCATACAATTCAAGACTTTATGTTTTAGATAATAACGCAGATCAGATAGTCCAATTTGATACTAAAGGTAATGGTGGTAATGATCTTGATCTAGACGCAATTGAATTTAGAGATGATAGTTTTTACTTAGATGATGAAAATATTATTATTACAAAAACTTTTGGTGATCATACTATGGTGTCTGTGTTCTTCTCACCAGACGGAAGAAACATGTATACAACTGGGCATGAGTTTAACGCAATTTATCATTATAGATTATCAACTCCATGGGATATAAGAACATCAAAACCTGAAGGAAAACATGATTTTTCTGGTTTCCAAAGCGCTACAGTTCCTATAGAACAAGATAAGACTATTGCCTCCACCACACCAAGTCAACTTTACTTTAGGGAAGATGGAAAATTTTTAGCAGTTGTATCAATTAATGCAGATAGAATTTATTCATTCGAATTAGAAACTGCATGGGATCTTTCATCAATCACAATAATTCTTGGTGATTTTTATATTGGTGCTCAAGATGGTTCTCCAGAGTGCTTATGGTTTAGTAATGATGGTGTCTACATGTATAGTGGTGGAGAAATTTCCAATAAGATTTTCCAATACACTCTATCGACTCCATGGGATATTACCACGGCATCACTTACTAGATCTTATGATGTAAATTCTTTTGAGGCGCTTCTTGTAGGTATTTCTTTCTCTGGTGATGGTAGAAAGTTATATTTTGTTGGATACACCGATGCTGCAAGTCCTAAAATTCATGAGCATACCTTACAAACTCCATGGGATATTTCATCTGTTACTACAACTAGAAGTTTTGGTATTAATGCCATTAGTGGAACATATCTTAGAGGTCTTTATGTAAGACGAGATATGTCTGAATTCTTTGTATTGGATTACTTAGCAGATTATATACACAGATATAAAATTCCAACAGAAACTGTAGAATTCACATCCACAATAGAAGCACATGGAGACATTGATGTATATCAGGATGTCAATGTTTCCGGAAAACTGAACACGCAAGGTGCATATATCGAGAACTATCTGGGAATTGGAACTGATGGTTATAGAAATGATGCAACTTTAGTATCTGAAGGTCCGGCACGAATCCCAAGTATTGGCAATAGACCACGAATTAAAAATCTTGAATTCTTAAATGAAAGTTTTGCTTATCCTGTAAGACCTTATATATATCAATCCCCGTCTATGCATCTGAGTCCAGATGGAAAAAATTTATATCTTGGAACCGACTATTCGGCATCTAATGCAGAAACATCAATTGTTCAGTATAAACTGAAAACTCCATTTAAGATTAATACTGCAGAATATTATGGACATTATACTTTTTTCGTTGAGGATGGTGTTGCAGAGGTAAGAGGAATACATTTTAGTTCGGATGGAAATAAAGTATTTGCGTCTATTTCGGGTAATAATTCCTCACAAATTGCAGAACGTGTATTGGATATTGCATGGGATATAAAATCTATCACCAACAATAATGGACCTACACTTATAACAGCAGGATTTGGAAATGAGGATGAAAGAACAGACATTACGGGACTAGAATTTAATTCCGATGGAACAAAACTATATTACATAAAAACTCATAATGTCAACCCTGCCGATAATAAATTTGCATATATTTTTGAGCACACACTGTCGTCTGCTTATGATTTATCTACGGTAAGTGCAGAACCAACCTTCATATATGGAGATGATCGGGTTGATCAAACTGATATAGTTGGTTTTGTGCCTATCACATCTTATAATCTACAATTTAACGATGATGGAACAAAATTATTCGTAAACACATACGATGGTGGAGGGGCAACGTCATTTTTATATCAATATAATTTAACTACTCCATATGATTTAAGCACTCTAGAATACGAAGCAATTACTTATCGGAATTATCATTTTATAAACTCATATGGTTTCCATGTATCTTCGGATGGTAAAAAATTATATGCTGTAAGTTTTACTGCATATAATGTTTATGAATTTGATTTAGAAACTCCATGGGATTTTAATAGTTATAAGTATCCAGAAAATATGTCTGGAATTTTATATCCTCCTTCTGGTGCTACTGAGAGTATACAATTCTGTGATCATGGTAAGAAATGCTATTCATTTGGTGGCAACGAACTTGATTTTTCTGTTTTTAACCTGAAAAATCCTTATGACCTTACTACTTTAACTGATGCTTCACATGGATGGACAAGTATTACATTAAGTGCAGGTGGTGAATTTAATGATTTTTACTCGTTTAAAGTAACTGAAGATGGTATGAATGGTTATGCTGCTGTCTATGGCAACAACTCCTCCGGTACGGCACAATACAAATTCCATACACCTTTTGACTTTACCACATTGTATCCTGTGGTCATTTATAAGGGACAAAGAAATCTGTCTCAGGACGTAGGCAATGCGGTTATAGATTCTATTGTAAGTCCTGATGGTAAAAAATTGTATGAATTAGATGCAGCTTCAGATAGAATTTATGAGCACGATATTAAAGTTCCATTTGATCTAAGAACTGCACGCAGAACAGAAGGAAGATTATGGACTGGTGGTGATTATAATCCACAAGCAATTGGATTTGGAACAGATGGAAAAACTTTATATTGGGTAAAAGGAACTGATGGAACGATACAGGAAGCAAAGACATCGGATGACGAAGATCTTTATGATATTCGTACCATGTCTTGGTCTGGTATAAGCACCACATCGGTTAATACCACTAATACAAAAGACTTTGCATTCAATAATGATGGTTCTAAATTTTATACATTAGAAATCACAACTGACAGTATTCATGAAAGAACACTGACTTATAATGGAAACATTAGAGTTTCTTCCGGAGCAACATCATATAGTTTTGCTTCTGATGGTCTTACTGAACCTCAGGCATTCCAATTTAAGTCTGATGGATCATCTTTATTCGTTGTCGATAATGGAACAGATGCAGTTTATCAATATGCTTTGTCAACACCATTTGCCGTAAATACAATCTCTGGACTGACCACATCTTTCGGTGTATCTAATCAAGCCGTCCAACCATATTCATTAAAATTTAAACCAGACGGTACAAAGATGTTTGTGCTTAATTATACTGGCAACGGTACTGGTGATGAACTTACAATATACAGTTATAATCTATCAGCAGCATGGGATGTAAGCACGGCATCTTATACTGGTGGTTCATTTAAACCAAGATATAAAACTTATAATAATCCAACAGGAATTGAGTTTAGTCCTGATGGTAAGAGACTACTTGTATCTTCCTCTTATTTTGATAGTATCTATCAGTTTGAACTGAGTATTCCATGGGATATTACGACTGCGACTTATGAGACAACTACTCTTGATGTTGGACCTGAAGGATCTGTGGATACGGGTACTTCTGCTCGCACGATAGAGATGTCTCCAGAAGGAAGAACATTAATTCTTAGTTGTTCAGGTACGGCACCGGGCCAGTCTATACTTTTTCAGTATGATTTAAAGACACCCTGGAAGATTAATACTGCATCATACACATCCGAATATGTATTCAATCCAAATTTTACTGATGCTCGGCATTTTGCAATAGGTAATGCATATTATGATTGGGATAATGGTGATGTTTATTTCTCGTATCGTGCAAATAGCAACAGTAATCCTCAAATAATCAGAACCAAACTTCCAGAATATAAGGATGATAAATTTGAAGTATTTGGTGGTCTTGATGTTTATGGTAAAACAAGATTTGAAGGATCAATTGATGTTAAAGAACCATCTAGATTTGAATATATTGGAATCGGAACAGATAATGAGTCATTACGTTCACAATTAACTGTGAATGGAAATGCTAATCTTCCTTCCATTAGTCCAAATGAAATGGACATTGAAAATTATTATCTTGAATCTAAGGACTATTTTTCTGTAACATCGCAACATGCTCCCAATCGTAACAGCAATAGTACTGGATCTAATTCCAATCCATATGGAATTTACTTTAGTCCTGATGGGAAATATATGTACTTATCCCTGGATCCAGGTGATAGTGCCATATATCAATACGAATTGAGTATACCATGGGATCCAACAACGGCAAAACTTGAACATGGACTCTGGGTGTCAAGCACTAAAGCACTTGCAGATATTAATGAACTAAGTGTTAGGGATGTTGGATTTGGTAGTGATGGAAAGTATCTATATGTGGTTGGAGAAGAGCAAGATACGGTATTTCAATGGACACTAGGAACTGAATATCAAATAAACACCGCAGGATTTACTACATCATTTAGTGTAGCTTCTCAAGAAGCAGCTCCAAACTGGGTTGGATTCAGCACTGGTGGTGACAGAATGTATATTCTGGGTAATAGTGATGAGATCAATGAGTATTCACTCAGCACACCTTGGTTTGTTGATAGTGCATCTTTTGATAGTAATACTGCAATTGACGATTCACGGTCTGAAAATGCTGGATACATCAAACCTGATGGAACAAAGATGTGGATGATTGATGCCCAGTCCGGACAAATGGTAATACATGAATTTAACTTCGGAACTCCATGGGACAGCAGTACTCTAACCATAGCAAGAAAAGATGTTGCAGAATATACAGGAACAGTAACACTTCCTGTTAAGACTTTAGATCTTAAAAAGTATGGAATAAATGCACCAGAAGGACTTTATTTCAGTCCTGATGGATATAATATGTATGTGACAGATACTACAGTAGATGCTGTTTATAGATTCCATATGGAAACTCCATGGGATTTTGAAAATGCAAAAATAGATTTACCTTATGGATATCCTTATGATGATATTACTTTAAATGGTTTGGAAGCTAATGCAGAAAGTCTTTCATTCTCCGGAGATGGAACAAGAGTTTATCTTGTATCTCCTAGCACTCAGAGAGTATATGAATTTGTATTAGATACTCCATGGGAAGCAAACACCATTAGATATGAAGGAAAATACTATGAACTTCATAGCCATGGTGGTAATGTAGCTACTGAGGGAACCAATGGTTTGGCATTCAAACCTGACGGAACCAAGATGTTTGTATTGTCTGGATCTGGTTTTTATCAGTATCTTAATGGATATGACCTCAAAACACCTTGGGATATACTTACAGCTACTCCTGCAGATCGATTTGACCTGTATTCGGAAGGAGTAAATTCGGAGGGTATAGAGTTTAATAATGATGGAACAAAATTTTATATAGCTCTTTCTACAGGTTTTGGTATTATATCCGAATATGAATGCACGGTTCCTTGGGATTTGACTACTGCTCATGGTGCAGCAGACAAATTTACTCTACTTGAAAGGAATGGTCTGAATAATAATAATTCATTCAACAATATACCAAGAGGTTATGACTTTAAACCAGATGGTTCAAGACTCTATGTATTTGGTGGTCAGCAAGACAAATTATTCCAAGTTGATCTGGAAAAATATTGGAATGTAAAAACAGGACAGCAAAAATATGAAGTTTCTATTGGATATGATGCACAGTGTGTTAGATTTAAACCAGATGGATTAAAAGTATATCTTACAGATTATCCAAATAGTTTAGTTAAGGAACATACTTTAACTACGGCATGGGATATTTCTACAATTAATACAACTCCCTCTGATACATTCAACACTTCTGGTCAATCAATTCAACCAGTGGGTATTGAATTTAAACCAGATGGAACAAAGATGTGGATTGCTCCATATAATACTGGAAATGATAATATCTATGAATATAATTTGAGTTCTGCATGGGATATTTCAAGTGCTAGTGCTTCTTATCAGTTTGATCCACCTGATGAAACTAAACCATCTCAAATTCAGTTCTCTGATGATGGTCGTAAGTTCTATGTCATTGGAGATCAGTTGCATGTAGTTCAACAATTTGATGTTGATGTTCCTTGGGACATTTCTTCAATAAGACCATATGCTTCTGCTTCGTATCCAGATACTACTAACTTCCAAAGTCGTCTTAATGGTCCTTTGAATGCGGAGGGGAATCCATTCTTCTATGTCAAGAGAGATGGAAGTCTCTTGTTTATGTCAACGCAATCTAATGATCAATATGGTCCAATCTTCAGTAATTCAATCGTTCAGTATACACTGAACGAGTTATATGATGTTAGAACTGCTAAACTCGAAAACAGAGGGCATGTCTTTTTTAATAGTGCATTACCGTCTATTAGAGATATTTCCTTTAATGGTGATGGATCTAGACTTTATGTTACTACTGTTACGACATATCATCGCATTTACGAAATTGAACTTGCCGTACCATTTAAAATCGATACTGCAACAATTTCGGGGAGATTTATTGAAACTGATAATAGCGATAGACCTGGACAACCGGGTGTTGGATCACCTTTCCATGAATCTACACCCTCAGGAATATATGTTAAAAAAGACGGAACAAGAATATATTTTACTGGAAATACTGCTACATACAGAATTTGGCAAGTAGAACTTCCATCAAAACCTCTTGATCTGTCTGGAAATGTAAGAGTTCATGGTGAATTAAATGCAGACTATACAATACATACTCCAGAATTAAAAGCATCTTATGTCGATGCTGACATGCATGTTTCTATCGGGTCAACTGAAAGACCTTATGGTCCAAATGAAGTTGCACTGACGGTTCATGGAAAATCAGATATATCTAAGATTCACCGTCAAAGAGAATCTGATTTTAGAAACTTTACAATCAATACCCAATGGTTATCTTCGGTTGCCGACGGTACACCAACAGACATTTATTTCAAACCCGGTGGAACAACTCTATATGTAAATGGATCTGCTGGCGAAGATATTGATGAATATTTACTTGATGCACCATATGATCTTAGAAATGGAAAGTTCGTTCGTGGTGTCAGTATCAATGAATTTGGTGTAGTCGATTCTAGAGGACTTCAATTCAAACCAGACGGAACAAAATTATTTGTGTCTGATGTAAACACCGATGATATTTTTGAACTTTCATTATCAACACCATGGGATATTACTACCGTTGGATTGACGACGGTTTATGTAACATCGGAAGATAGTGCCATAAGTGGAATGCACATTGGTGCAGGTGGAACCGCAATGTATCTGACAGGATACAATCCCAATGATGATATTTTCCAATACAGTCTTTCAACTGCTTGGGATCTTACATCTACAGTTGGATTGACCACAATAAAATCACTAAATGAAGATGGCATCTCAAATTCAGAAGGAATTTATGTAGTTCCTGATGGCACCAGATTATTTATTACTGATACTGTTGGTGAAGAAATAGCACAGTATGAAATGTCTACTCCATTTGATGTTTCTACTGCAGGACTCACAACAACGTTCCATTCTGGACTTATGAATCCATTTGGAATTGAATTTATTAATGATGGAATGGAATATGTTATGACATCCAATGGTGTTATCGGTATTGCAAAGTATTCTTGTGAAGAACCATATAATATTAATACAACTAATGGACCACTTTGTAGTGGTAGATTGCTTGTTGAATCTGCAGTCAATGGTTCTGTTACTGAGCCAAGGTCAGTTAATCTAAAACCAGATGGCACAAAACTTTATGTTGGTAATTACTCCACCACAAATCCAGATTTATATGAATATGATTTAAGAATTCCTTGGGATGTTGGATCCGCAAAACTTAATCAAAGTCTTTCTCTTCCAACTACAAAATCATTCTCAGAATGGAGATTTAAAGAAGACGGCACCAAGATGTATGGACTTGATTATGATGACAGTGCTAACAGTGCTATTGAGGAATATGAACTCTCAAAACCTTGGGATATTTCGACTGCAGGATTGACAACTACCTTTGTAATTGGTAATTATGAAACACAACCACTTAGTTTGAATATCCTCCCAGATGGATCTCGTTTCTATATTTCTGGCACCCAGAGAGATGCCTTCTTTGGATGGGAGATGACGAGACCTTGGGATCTCAGATCTGTAAGGAGAATTGCCAAAGACTTCGATGTTGGCGCTGGTGGACCACAGGATATTGCATGGGGTGATTTTGGAAGGAAACTTTATATCCTTGGTAACGTTGGTGATGATGTCACACAATACACTCTCACTGGTGGTGGATATGGATATGAATACGATCTCCGTTATGTTGATGAATCGACTGCAACCACATTTTCTGTAGCATCTCAAGATAACACTCCAAAAGGATTTCATTTCAAGTCTGATGGAACTCAGATGTGGATCGTCGGTGATCAGAATGATAAGATCTACAAGTATACATTATCAACTGCTTGGGATATATCAACGGCATCACTTTCACAAACGATGTCTGGCACAACTCAGACAACTCCATATGATATGGAACTTAGTGATGATGGAGAGTATGCATATGTCTATGGAGGTGACTACCAAATTGATCAGTATAAATTAACAACACCATATGATCTTAGCACCATTGGTAATGTAATTTCGGAATCATATTATATGCCTGGTGCGATTGTCAGTTCCACCCAGTTAGCTTTTGAATTTGGAAAAGATGGAACCAGACTTTATGTCACAGGTTCTGGTGGTTATGAAGAAAATGGTTTGTATAGAGTTCATCAGTTCAATCTTTCCGAAGCATGGAATGTTAGAACTGCTAAGTATCTAAATTCATTCAGACTATATTGGGGAACTCATACTCAACCAACCGTACCACAAGGAATTACATTCAGACCTGATGGAAAACAGTTTACTGTAGTTTGTAATGTTCAAGATTATGCTACTTCATATGATCTTGAGACTCCATGGGAATTGGATAGTGCTCATTATGATGGTGATTGGAGAAGTTTTGATACCAATAACGATGCAGCAAGTAGTCCTGAAAATAATCCATGGGCATCAACATTCAATTCTGACGGAACAGAATTCTATATCATCGGTGATAGTCACTATATTACTAAGTGGGATTTAAGAGTTCCATATGATTTTACTTCTGCATCAACGGATCCATCAGATTTTTACCGTGACAATTACTCCAAATTTAATTTTAATACTTTATATAGACTCAACACTATCATAGGGATGTATCTGTCACCAGATGATGAGAGACTTTATATTACTACAGTAATAACGGGCAGTGATGCTGTTTGGGAATTCAAGATTCCAAGAGAAAAGACTGAACTTTTAGGTAAGACTGAAGTTAAATCTCTTACTGCACATGGTGCAAATATTGATGCACTGCAAACCAATGGTTTAGTATCGACAGGTGGTATTGATCTTTCAGGTGATTTGATTGTTGGTGACTCCAGTGCCGAATATGAAACCACAATTCAATTTGAGACACCAACTAGTAATAAAATAGTCACAATTCCAGATAAGTCCGGATTTGTCGGTATTGTTCCTGGTGGATCTTATCACATCATGTATAATGATGGTTCCAGACTTTCTGCTGGTTCGTCGTTTACTTATAATCCAAACTACGGTTCAGTTGTACTGACTGGTGGTAATATCACGACCACCACACCATATCAAGTTCTGAATCTTTCCCAGACTTGGAACAATGCAAGTGGAATTTACACAGGTATTCAGTTAAATATTACCGATACCAATTCTTCCGCATCTAGTAAACTTGTAGATCTACAAGTTGATACTACCACAGTGGTTGATGTATTTAAAGATGGTGCCGTTACCTTAAATTCTGGATATACGGTGTCCGGTTTGCCTTCAGGAACCGTTGGTCAGATTGCGAGAGTCACTGATGCAAACTCTCCGACAGTCGGTGCCACAGTTGCTTCTGGTGGTTCTGCAAATGCATTATGTTGGTATAACGGAGCTAACTGGACTGTAATTGGAGTATAAAAATGTCAACTATAAATCCGATAAGAGTAAGATTCAAAAAAGATCATGTTAATTTCGACGGAACAGTCCTAGCTAATCTTATATTAAATCTTGATGCTGGGAACACTAACAGTTATCCTGGTAGTGGAATAACTTGGTTTGATTTGAGTGGTAATGGGAATAATGGAACTCTGACCAATGGACCTACTTATAGTTCTGCTGATGGTGGGTCTATTGTTTTTGATGGAACGGATGATTATGTTGCTGAAACTTCTGGATTATCTGACTCTTTCTTGCAAGGAGATTGGTCAATAAGTTTTTGGGCAAACTTTGATGTTATAAATTCATCCGATGCAGGCGGTGCTAATGACAGACCATTACTACATCACGGGGTTGGTAGCACTAGAAAGGGACTTCACCTAACTCAAAGACTTAGTAAATTTCTCTTTGGACTTTATGCCGACGATTTGGCGAGCACCCAGACTTTAACTACAAATACTTGGTATAATGTTGTTTTTACATTGAATAATACTTCTTATGCTAAACAAATTTATATAAATGGATCAATAGATAATTCTCATACAGGTGGTGGAGCATATACGGGCACAGGATCCAATACAAGAATTGGTGGAAAGGTATTAAGTTTTGGAAAATATTTTGACGGAAATATGTCTAGTGTTGTTGCTTATAATAGAATAATTACAGCATCAGAAGTTGCACAAAACTATAATGCCCTCAAGGGGAGGTTTGGTCTCTAAATACTTAAAAAAAGATAAATGGCACTAAGAATAAATGGATCTTCTGGAGTTACTTTCGGTGATTTAACGGTTATTTCTGGATTTTATGGTAAAAAATATAGTGGATACTTTAACGACAATGTGAATTGGTTTAATTCTGCAACCCCAACAGGAGATACTAATATAACCACATCAATTAATAATTTTGCTACTAGTGGAGACGGTTTTAGTTGGCAGTGGCTTGGTTACTTCAGAATAGGAAGTCTTAGTTCGGTTAACTTCCAAACTGCCTCTGATGATGCTAGTTATGTTTGGGCAGGAGCAACTGCGGTTAGTGGGTATACTACAGGAAATGCCATAGTAAATAATGGTGGATCGCACCCTGTTAGAACCCGCAGTGGTACTTTTACTCCCAATTTTAACGATTTATTGGGTAATTACACTCCCATTAGAATTCAATTTGGTGAAAATAGTGGAGGTAGTGGTATGACTTTTAAATATGATATTGGTGGTGGATATGTTACTGATGGATCGCAATATTATTTTCATGATACAAACAATATTAACAATCAATTTAATTCGTTTTGGTGAAACTAAATACAAGAAACTGAAATAATAAGATGAGTTGGAAAATAAAAGGGAAAAGTGTTAATCTTGTATCCATAGTTCAATCCGGTCTTGTATTGAACTTAGATGCTGGATATCCAGGATCTTATTCTGGCAATGGAATAACTTGGTTTGATTTGAGTGGTAATGGGAATAATGGAACTCTGACCAATGGACCTACTTATAGTTCTGCTGATGGTGGGTCTATTGTTTTTGATGGGAGTAATGATTATGTAAATCTAAACTTTCCATTTACACAGAGTTCTTCCGCAAACTCATATACCCTTGTAATGGGAGCAAAACTATCTACAACATCATCA
>Ga0209535_1001523_pt1 | contig 15764 bp, 21 predicted proteins | sample LinPmetageLP28_FD_184041 | JGI IMG/M metagenome (GOLD analysis project Ga0209535, IMG submission 184041) | Marine viral communities from the Pacific Ocean - LP-28 (SPAdes) (version 2) | ecosystem: Environmental > Aquatic > Marine > Oceanic | place: Pacific Ocean | collected 2009-08-22 | reverse complement strand
GCTCCACCTAAATATCTAGCACCTTGACCCATACCATAATTCATTAACCCTGATTTAAGACCACCACTAATACTACCCGTTTGATCAAAGGTACCAATACCAGACATTAAACCTGCAGCTAATGGATTGAACGGTGCAATAAATGGTGCAGCTTTAACTGCAATATTTGCTACTTCGTTAGGTATAACTTTTCTTACAAATTTTTTAAGTTTACTTCCTATTCCATATCTACGTCTACCATCCATACCCATGATACCACCATACGCTGCCATCTGTCTGTCAGGTAATACAGGTCCTGTAGGTTTTGGTTGAAAAGGATTAACTGGTTTTGTTGGATCTTGTGGTAATGGTTGACCACCTGACATATCTCCAATAACCATTCTTTTAAATTCTTCCATTGACATAGGTTGGGCGTCGGGTCTTTGCTCTAATAAATCAAAGACGTATTTTTCATACTCTTCTTCTAAAACAGCATCAACCATCATCATCTCTTCTTGTGGAGATTTAGGACCTTCGTCACCACTGTATTTTATAGATGGTGCGTTAGTCTCAAGTTCTTCTGAAATTTGTATATCTTCTATTCCCATGGTTTTGTCAGTTTACTTTGTTTTTCCTACTAAATCAAGAGTTGGCATGATAACTTTTACGTCTTGTGCCATGTCCTCATTCTTATAACCCTTAGCTTCCCAGTCTTTTCTTTCCTTAAAAATCTCTCCAGTTTTCTTGTGTCTGTAAGTTTCTTCTACTTTAGCGTCATATACTTTCATTATGTTGTTACCTCTTTTTTGATATTTAGATAGCTAATAGCTACATCAAATGAATCTGATGTGCTTGATTGTACTGTAAAAGGTGTACCACCTTCTATTATTAGCGGTTGTGTTAATAATTCTTTTGTTTGATTAGCTGTTAATGCTACAGATTTAATAGCTGTAATACTGTTATTTGTGATTGTTACTGTAGGTGTACCTGCTGATGTAACAAGTATAGATTTAACAACGATAGTCTCATTGACTGCAGGAATACTAGCACCTAGTGGTGTTAGTGCACTCCCACTTGTATTATTATCTATGCCTTTAAATTTATATTGGTTTACTACTGCCATTAATCTAAAAAGAAACTTCTAGCTTCTATCTCCTGTTTTAATTCTTCTTGAAACGTTGTGTTTAATTTTTCAAGAACCGCATCTAAATCTCTAACCAAAGACTGTGCTACGTCTTGTTCGTATTCATCACTTGCTCTAGTTAATGTTTGTACTATCTTTGCCATTATGTGTATAAATTTTTAGCTCCTTCCATTATTGCTGCACGTAATTCATCAGTATTTTTAAAACCCGCAGCTTGTGGATTTAATGTATCGTCTGCACCTTGAAATCTAAAAATAATATCTTGTAAAGAAATAATACCATCTCCATCAACATCTTCTATTGTTTCATCTTCTGCATATAAAGGAGATATATATGTATTATTATCCCCACCTATATCTACAGGTCTTTGATTTCTTTGTAATGCTTTTATTGCATCTTCTGCAGTTCCATAAGTCCCATCAGTTTTTATACCAGCTGGACCAACATTTCCTGTTGATGGTATAGAGGGACCAAAAATTCTTTCTAATAAAGAACCTAAACCTCTACCCGCCATACCAAGTATTCCTCCGCTTTTAATATAATTTCCAAACATGTCTCCAGCAGTTGATATTCCACTTCCTATTCTTTGACCTAAAGTAGGTGTTTGATAAGTGGGAACTCTACTTCCAAAAAATTGACCAAAATTAGAATCTTGACTTTGTGTAATTGTGTTTTGTCTCACCTGTTGATTTCTTAATGCATTTTGAAAACCTGGATCTACTGTGTTATTATTACCGGGTCTTGATCCTGCTGGACCTTCATTTCTAGTATTACTCATATCATTAGCAGATGTTCCACCCGAACTATTACCACCATAATTTCCTCCGGCCGATGCTCCACCTGCTGGTCCTGAACTATTAGATGATGAACCTGAAGAACGTCCACCACCATATGCATCATCACCACGATATCCCGGTCTTGAACCGTCTAAAGTTTTAGCAACTCTTTGGCCCATTGCATACATCTGTCTAGCTTGTTGTAATCTTGTAATTGACATTATCTTCTTCCTCCAGTTTGTATGTCTAACCTAAAAGTTCCTAGTTTCCAACTGGTATCTACTGCAGTATTAGATATTGTAAGAGCTATGGCTCTACCTCTTGCACGTGTGTCTACTTTATCTGTTGTAGATGATACCGTAAAAGGACCAAGTGATGAACTGGCTGCAGTATCATTTGGGTAGTTTCTTAAATCTAATTGTACAATAGCATTTCCTTGTTGAGATATAAAGTCAGGTATAATTCTACTAACTCTCATAATGTTTTCACCATCACCTCTAAGGTCACCTAAATTAGTAGCTGCTCCTCTTACAACTTTTTGTGTAATATCATAATCACCGGATGTAATGTTAGCTGGGATTGCAACAGCATTTGATGCTGCTTCTTGTTGATTAACTCCTGTCTCATGTTCAAAATAAATTGTTGTACCATCTGTATTACCTCTTACATCAAACGATACATCATTATCTGCATTGTATTTAGTTCCATGAGGCAAACCAAATACTGAAGAATCTTCCCATGTTGTTCTAGGAAATAAACTACTTGCATTTGTAAACCATATAGGTCGTTTAGAAGTTGAGTCTAGATAACTGTATGTAACGGCTCTATTAATATTATTAGATGTAGCTGTTGGATAAAACCAAGTAATTTCACCAAACAAATTATTAATACCACAATAAACTAATTGATTAGATGTAGTATTAAGATCATCATAAACAAAATCTTCAACCAAACAATCCATAGATTCTAGTTTACCAGTGTATCTAAAGAAACCATTATCAGACATCCAATAAGCAGCACCATCAACTTCAACAGCTGCGTTCTGTCCTATCAATCCACAGTTAGTTCCAACTTGTTCGTAAGCAAATGTAAAAGGAGTTCCAACAAATCTCATAGTAAATAAAGAAGTATCCGACCAAATATAAATGGCATTTCTACCAAGAGTAGCACCCATGATCCGTGATCCAGCGGCCAGTCTTTGTGTACCAGCACTATTCTCAGCTGTAGGTGCATAATCATTTATATTTTCTTGAGACGAAAATCTTATAAACATATCATCTTGTGTAGTTTTATCACCAATAGTTGTTTCTGTACCAAAGAAAACTAAGTGACGATCAGGAGTTGAGACTAACATATCACGTGACGCTGTTGGTGCACCAGATATAATTGTAGCTCTTGTTGCTGTTGCATTAGATGCATCTGCGTTCCATTCAAAACATTCACCATTAAATATTAATGCAATTAATGTACTACCTAAATTATCTAAAGACCACATTCCAGGTTCTGCAACTTTATCCGTGGTCGATGCTGCTTGGCCCCAGGCTGAGTAAGAACTAAAATTAGTAACAGTTGCACCATTACTGTGAGAAGCATTAGCTGTTCCTCTAACATTTCTAGTTATTCCTGTAAAACTAGTTGCTGTAATGCCCGTATAAGAAATTTCTTCACTATCTACTTGTATAAAATTTGTTCCTGTGCTTGGAAATCCCGTAGTGCTGGCTACATTAATTGTAGTTCCTGATCCACCAGTTCCAGCAGAGTCAGCATTTAATGCTCCGTTTAAAGTTGTTGTTTGTGGATTAGTAACTGTACCTCCCCACTGTGATATACCATAACCAAAAACTCCAACCTGTTCAGCCGGACCAACATGGTAGTATTGAAAATAAGTTATGCCTCCAGATGTAGTTGCGCCTGCCCCTGTTTCAGTAGCACCAGCATTTATTTCTAATGTTGTGGTTGTAGGCACAGCAGTAACCATAAATTTTTTATCACAAAAAGTTGTAGAAGAAAAATTAGAACCTGTAATAGCTGTAAATGTAGAAGCATCACCAAATAACATAATATCTCCTACAGAAAAATTGTGTGCAGAAGAAAAAGTTAAAGTAACAGTTGATTGACCATTGGTTGTACTAAAAAAATTAGTAGTTGCGGTTCCTGATGGATTAACTAAAGGATGTATATCATAGTATACTCCTCCAGAATATACATATAAAATTCTATTTGTGCCAATAGCAGCGTACTTAATACCTTCTCTATTAACCATGTGATGCAAGCCTCTAGCTGCACCAGTTAATTTACTATCTCCTAATTGAGACCAACCACCTATTTTTTCAGGTGTACCATATCTAAAACGTACATTTTCTCCACCTGTCCACTGTGATTCAGCTCCTGTAGATGTAACTTGTTTGTTAAATCCCGGTAAAAACCCTAATTTTTGTAGCATAATATAGCACTATATATGGAGATTTATTTAAAATCTAGTTGTAATTTCTTTGATTATATTACCATAATTATAGTTATTAATTTCATAATCTACTTTGTGTGGTTTTTCAAAAACTTTATTTGTATCACCATAACGACCAGATTCAATAGTATTTATAAAAATTTTTACATCATAGAAGTTTCTAAATTGATCGTAAGGACAGACAAAATCTACAACACAATGTTTTTTTGTCATATTACACAGCTTTTCCATACGTATTACCTGGTCAATTCTATCTTGTTTTGTAAATTTTTTTTCATTAAACATGTCTCTAATAACATCCCCATTAAAATAAGCGACATCCATACCCTCACACAAGTTAGATGCAAAAGTGCTTTTACCAGATCCAGGTAAACCAAATACTAATATATTCATATTATTTATTTTTAATATACTAATTTAAAATTAGCAGACATAGATATTCTCTCTCCTTTTGAATAAAAGGGACATACATAATGTTGTAGTTTAGCAGGGAAAATAAAAAAATCACCTTCTTCCGGTAAAAAGTTTTCAGATGTTCTAAAAGAAAAACCAGCTGCCTCACCATATCTAAATTCTAAAGTACCCGGACCTCCCGAACAACCTTTAAAATTTTTGTTTTCTTTTTTAAGACCTTTAGGTATTTTTAAAAAAGCCACACAAGAAAGATCTGCACTATGAACATGTGGTGGATTAAACTCTCCTGCTTTCATGTAATTAATCCAAGCATTAGATATACCAAAACTTTTTGGATGTTTATTCCAGTCCCAGTTTTTAGAAGCTCCTGATATATAAGAATCTATATAAACTTTTATTTTATTAAAAAAAAATTCAGCATCATATTCATATTGATTTTTTATAATCCCAGCCAATGTATGGCCATAATCTTTACTTTTTTTAGAATGTTGTAATAATTCTTTTACAGTTTGTTTAGGTAGTTTAAATTTAGTTAAAAACGGACCCCAATAATAAAACCTAAATCTTGTGTCTATCATACTATAACTCCGAGCATAGGTCTTTTGTCAAATTTGTTTTCTTCCGCACCCAAAGTTTTTTTATTATTATAATGCAAAAAAACTTGACCACAGTTTTCTCCCTTAAATTTTGTTCTCCAGTGTTCTAGTTCACAACCTCTGTAAACTAACATATCCCCTGGTTTTAATTTTACTTCAATACCTTTTGTTTTACTAGCTGCTGTAATTTTTTTACCATCGGGTATGCCTACATTTTTATTGGGACTTAAATAAATTGGCCAATCATCACCACCTAAATTCATAGTAGTTGATATCTCACAACTAAACCTATCTTTATGTCTTTTTAATTCATCACCTTTTTTATATATTCTAGCATAAGTATATGAAGGATATAATTTTAGTTCTGTTGTTTTTTCCATTATCTTTTGACACTCTAACATTAAAGTTTCCATAACAATGTCAGAGTAATGAGAATAAGTATTAGGAATTTGTTCATCAAACCAGTAACCAAATTTTTTTTCATACGGACTTATAAGTTTGTTTTCAAAATAAAATTTAGCTACGTCCCTTTTTAATAAAAAATATTTATATATAAAATTAGCCAACTCTTTAGAAATAGCTTTTTTAATTATAGAGTATTTATTTTTTTTAAAACTCATGATATGTTACATGCCATAGTTATTCTAGGTGCCTTGTTTTTACAAAGGTCTACAGAATGATCTAAGTAAGATCTAAATATTACTAGTTGACCTGGTTTTAAATTATACATAACATTATAAAAACTATATTGATTAGCTTTTACTCTTCCCATAGGAAGCATATCTTTTACAGGGTTTTTAAAAATTAATCTTCCAGAGTTTTTTGGATTTGTAAAACAATAAACAGAACTAAATATACTATTATCGTGCGCATGGTATTCTTGAAAATCTCCTTCTTTGTATACTGTATACCAAGACTGTTTAACTTTATAGCCATCATGCGAACCCATAGTTTTTGCAAAACCAATCGTATGTAATCTTGTTTTTTCAATTAAATTATCAAAATCTTTATCAAAAATTAAATCGTATTTTCCATAAGAAGTTTTAACATCAGAATGCCAATGTAAATTTATAGCTTCTTTGTTTAATTTAACTATTTTGTTTTTTAAAAAGTTATGTTCTTTTTTAGAAATAACGTTTTCGACAATTGCTATAGAAGTTGGAAACCATGTTTCTATTTTCATTTTTTAAATATAGCTCCTACTAAAACTTTTTTATTTTTATTAGATATAGTTGCTTCGTGTGCGTAATTAGAACTAAAAATTACTATTTTACCTTCCTCTGGTTTTACAATAACAGGAGGTTGTCCTTTTAATACTTCATAAAATTTAGTATTACCGTCAGAGTTATTTAAATAAATAATAAAAGAAAAATCTTCTGTAGTCTCATGACTATGTAATTCTTGATAACCTCCTTCATTATATTCTATATAATGAATATGAAAAACATGTTTATAAAAATCTTTATATTTTATCATTTTTTTAATAACAGTTTTTTTAAATAAAGATAAAATGTTTTTAGTTTGATAACCATTTTTTGTGCAAGTAATCATGGATATATCTTTCTTTTTTTTATTTAATTTTTTTAAAGTTTCTTTAATTTCTTTAAAAGCTATTTTAGTTATTTTTGTTTGCAAAAACATTTTATATTCTAATGTCTTTATATTTTTGTATAACTTCTTTTGTTAAATATTTTTTAGGATCTAAAAATTTTCTTTTAATTTTATCTGTTCTAATAGCATGAAACGGATTTGGATATTGTTCTTTATGAACTGTATCGTCATATTCAATATTATTAATAGATAATTGAGATAGTTTTTTAGTTTTTATTTTTTTGTATTTAATACCTATAAATTTACAAATTTCTTTTATTTCTTTTTCTGGTTGTTTAACTAAATTTTCATAATTAACAAAATGTAATTTAAGATTTTTATCTACTTGAGATTCATTTATTAAATTTTGAATTGACCAAATACTTAAACCCAATATATGTTTAGTATCTAACATTTTTTTAATATGTTTTTCACAATCTTTCTTTTTAATTTTTTGTATGGCTACAAAAGAAACTAAAACATCTATAAGTGGTCTTGTTAAAACAAGAAATTTTAAAGGTTGTTTTAAATATTTATATAATAACATTAAATTACCTGGAGTCCCCCAAGGTCCTCTGTCTATTATAAAATCACTTTTAAAAGATTCATAGTATGTAGGTATTACTTTTTCGCAATATAAGTCTAACGATTTTTCATCTGGAAAATTTTGATATGTAACATTGTGTTTACATTTAAAACTTTCGTGAAGTAAATCCGCAACAATACTGTTTGGTGTTGTAGTAATATTTTTATTTTGATTTAATAAACTAGCAAGCAAAGTATTACCTGCTCTTGGTAGTCCAGTTAAAAAAGTTATGTTTTTCATTTTTTCCTTTATTCCTCTATTTAAAAAGTTTACCAAGATTCCACATGACTAATGAATATCTAGTACCCTTTGTTATTGGTTTTACTCTATGCCATAAAAAAGAAGGAAATACAACTACACTTCCTCCTTCTTTTATTTCCTTACACTCTGTAATTGTATTTATTCCAGGGTCTCTATTTTTTAAATCAAACTCAAGTTCACCACCAGTATACTTTGATGAATCGTTTAAAGAAACAGATACAGAAAGTTTTCTAATTTTTCCATCAAAATTTTTATGAACATTTTTATAAGGGTCTGTCCAACTATCACAGTGCCAACCATAGTATTGATTTTTTTTATATATTGTAAACTGCACTGCTTCTGATCTATCCCATTCAAAATTCCAACCTGCGTTTTTATTTGCTATATGAACATAGGGTTGTATTAAATCGTATAACCATTTTTCTTCTATCCACACAACGTTAGAGTCTCTTTTAGTTTTTAAATTTAATATAGCTTTTTTCTTTTTAGCACCTTTTAGTTTTTCTAAAACTGTACCACCAGTAACAGCTACATTTTTATTTTTTGTTAAACCATATTTTATTATTTCATCACAAGTTTTTTTAGGTATTGCTTTTTTAAAAAACCAATAATGATGTTTTAAATTCATATCTTTAAATACCCCTGAGAATTTTTTGTTTTTAATATTTTAATTTTCTTTTTTGTAGCTTGAGCTATAGTTTTTAATATTTCGTATAAAACAAAACAATCGTTATCAAATCTTTTACTTTCACAAATTAATATTTTACCATATGTGTTTTTATGTAAATCTTCTATATCATGAGAAAAATTAAAATTTTTAAAAGAAGATGTAATTTTATGAGGGTTATCTTTAAAACTAAAAATAGAATTAAAATTACCTACCCAAAAATAAAAACTTAATTTTTTATGTAATTGCAATGCGTATACCCAATTTGCAGCTTCTATTAATTTATTTTCAGCTCTTTCTTTTTGTTCTTTGTTATAACTTAAATCATGGTGATGATCTAAATTATATAGTTGATCATTCTTTTTTATTTCAGAATAAAAAAGATGGTGTTCTTGAGCAAAATATATTGTGTTAACGTCTTTAAATTTTTTTACAAATAAATCTATAACTTCTAATCTTTTTTTAAAAGTTATTGCCCAATCACAATCTATAGATAAAACTTTCATATGTCTTTATGAAATGATTTTATTAAATTTTATTTAAAAAGTAAAGAATTAAGTTTTCCAAGTTTGGGTAGATTGATCCCAATATCTGTTAACACCTAAAGAATCTGTGCACGCCCACGTAGTTCTTTCTTCAAACCATTCCATAGGTAATGGATATCCATTTGGAAAATCAATAATATTGTTTTCCCCATCTTCCATTGAAGTTATATTAACATCTTTAAATCTAAAATCAGTGGTTCCATCGTCTCCGTTAGTTGGTTTTGCAACTGGGGGCACATATGTTTTTAAAGAATCATCAAATGTCCAAGAAGGAAAACTAGGGGGAGTAATAAACATGTCTGCAACTTCATCATACTTACCACCAACCATAGCATAATTTACTCTAAAATTATCATTGTAAGAGGTTTGAACCCATCGCACCTCATCTTTTGTTAGAGGAACAAGAGTTTTAACATATTGTTCTGCTTGTGTTGATTGATCTCCACCATTATTTTCAACATCACCATTGCCTACAACAACAACTCGTCTTACTATTTTATCTGAGTTTATAGATGCAAAGTGTGCCATTATAATGTCAAAGTCCCTGATACTACAAATTTAGCTACTTTTACAGAACCATCTGTTGATACCGTATTACCAGTTCCTGTAACAGCCATAGATGCTGGACCTGGATCAATTCTAATTAAAGCTAATCCTGAACCACCATTACCACCATTACCAGGAGGGTTTCTTGGGGTAAATCCACCACCGCCTCCACCGCCTCCGGTGTTTGTGCCTCCTGCTCGACCTGGTGCAGGACTTCCTGTGTTAGGGTTACCTGCCCCACCACCACCTGGACCCGCACTACCACCAGCACCAGAGTAAGTTGCGTATACACCGCTACCTCCTCCACCTGCAATAGTTGTTGGACTAAATAAAGGGTTAGGAAAAGCTCCTGGAAAATTTCTACCAGAACCACCTGGTCCTGATGCAGGGGGACTAGGAGCGCCTCCTGCGCCTCCTGCTCCACCGCCTCCTCCAGATGATCTAGATCCATGATTTGGTGCTCCTGGACCACCATTATTACCAAATCCTGAAGTTCCAGATATACCAGATAATTGAGGTTGAATAGCTGATCCACCAGCACCATCTCCTCTTTGTGATCCAGAACCTGATCCACCTTGACCGGTAGATGAAAAATTAGGAACATTAGGTGTAGAATATCTGCCTCCGCCGCCTGCGGAAAGAGCTGCTGTTAAATTAATTGTAGAATCATCGCCTCTTACAGGAGCTGTACCTGGACCTGCTCCAGATCCACCTGCTCCAACTACAACGGGATTTGCACCTACAAAAAAAACTGCGTCTCCTGCGTTGGGTGAGTTGGCCATGTAAATGACTCCACCTCCACCACCACCGGCTGTACCACCTGTTGGACTATCAATTTGAGCGCCACCGCCACCACCGGCGATTAATAAAAATCTACCTATTACAGGAACTTTTGCTCCACCTGATCCAAATCCTAAAACTTGATAACCAAAAGATTTTCTTTTAGGACCAGAATGTTTTTTATGTAATCCTTTTTGACTTATCAATGGATAATTTAAAATGTCTCTCATATCTAAATTTCTTATGCGTCGTTAGCTGCGTCAGTAGTAAAGAATAATTTAATGCCTAATAGTTTTGCATCTGCTGTTAAATCATCCGCTGACACATCTCTTGAAATTTGAAAAAATACTTCGTCTCCTGCTGCAGGTGTTCCTGCGATAGTCACTGCTCCACTTTCATTTGCTACTGCTAAATCGTTTGCTGTTCCACTCATAGCTTTTGCAGTTGCAACAACTGGTGTTCCAAAAGCTGTGTTAAGACTATCATCATCAGAAATAGATACACCAGATAAACCCCATGCTGTTGTTCCTGTGTTCGTAGTATCTGCTGTAAAGAAAGCTTGAAAAGTCACTGTACCTTCATTCCATGATTTAGGAAAAGCCACAGCAAACTGTGCAAACTCATCTGAATCTTTATCAAAATTTAATGTTTTAATTTCAGGGCCATTTGATAATTCAACTTGAGCTATATCTGCACAACCGTTTGTAGTATTTGGATACATAGCAACCGATGGAACCCACATAGTTTCTTTACCTGCAATTTTTAAAGCGGAACCGTTTCCTTGTAATGTACCCGTTCCTTTTGGAACAAGGTTAAGACTTACATTTGTTTCACCAGCAGCTGTAATAGTAGGTGCATTACCTGTAGCAGCGTTTGCTAATGTAATTTCATTAACAGCTGAACTTGTTGCAGTAAGGTTAATTAATTCATTTCCGTTAGTATCTAAAATGTTGGTACCAATTTTAGGACTAGTTAAAGTTTTGTTTGTTAAAGTTTGTGTTCCTGTAAGAGTAACATCTCCAAAATTCAATGTATAAATATCTGGGTTAGTTCCATCGTTTGCTGTAGCAAACACAAGTTGATCACCTTTATCGTCTGCTGCAAAAGTAAAAGTATCTCCAGAACCAGAAGCATATTTAAATTGTACTGTGTGTGATCCTGATGTTGAATTTCTTAAAAAATAAAAAGTTTGTGCATCTAAAGGAATTGTTACTACTCTAGCTCCAGTAATACTACCTGTAAGTTCTATCATTCTGTGAGACATAGCAGCACCAGTTGATCCATCAGAAACTGTAAGAGCTGTTGGTGTTCCAGAATCTCCTACAGCTTGTGTAGTATAACCACCTGAAATTTGTTCTATTATGTTTAGATTAGTGTTAGTTTTTGTTCCCCATGTACCGGCGTTTTCACCAGTTGCCATTAATTCTACACCGAGAGCCGTATAAGTTGATGCCATAATTTTGTTCTCCTAATTAGTATCTTTTTTTAATTTGTTTTAAACTCATTGTCAATCATTTACTGCAGTATAATTAGCACTTTGCGTTGCCGTTACATTACTATAACTCGCACTTTGTGTACCTGTAATAGCTTCGTAACCCAATGGGGCTACATTACCTACACTAACAGTTGCTGAAACTCCTGTCAATCCCATAACATCTGCTGGTGCTAAAGAACCAACTGAAGAAGTTATTGAAACTCCTGTCAATCCCATAACATCTGCTGGTGATATTGAACCTACAGATGAAGTCATAGAAAGACCTGTTACATCAACAATAGGGTTTGTAGAAATTTCTGGCTGACCTGAATTTGTTGTTGCTTGTAAACCAGTTAAGCCCATAACATCTGCTGGTGTGATTGCACCTACAGATGATGTTGTACTTAATCCAGTTAAGCCCATGATCTGATCTGCAGGATCTAAAGATCCTATTGCTGAAGTTGAATTTTGTCCTGTTAGAGTTAATGTTAAATCAGATTTTGCTGTTGGTGATCCAACAGTTGATGTTGCAGACAATCCGGTTAATCCCATTACATCTGCGGGGACTAAGAAATATTTACCACCCCAACCTTCGTTTTCAAAACCAAAAACATTATCTCCCCAACCAACATCAGAACCTATACTAGCAGTTGCTTGAACTCCTGTAATAGGAACGGTTAAACCAGAAGCACCCCAATTTTCTACACCCCAACCATCTTGTCCCCAACCTGTATTTATTTCTGCTGTAACTGAAACAGAGCCTATCGCTGTAGTTGTAGAAACTCCTGTAAGAGTTATAGTAACATCATTAAGTTCTCCCCATTCAGAATCACCCCAAGATTGAGCTCCCCAACCTAATGTAAATGCATTAGTTGTTCCCCAACGATTAGTGTTCCAGGTTGTGCCGGATTCGTTCCAAGAATTGGCCATAAGGATTTCCTCCCTATGCTATACGAAGTATTGCGTTATCAGCGTCAGCTGTTGGAAATTGAATTGTAAAAGTTCCGCTTGTCACAGTTTTGTCTGAACCAAATGCTATTGTGCAAACTGCTCTATCAGCGTTTGTATCGTTATATATTAAACAACCATTAGCTGTAAAAGAAGCTGATGTAAAAGATATATCTGCAAAATCACAACATGCTGTGTCAGTTGATAAAGCAGGTGTTACACTTGTAAGTGCTTTTCCTCCAGCCGTATAAGCAGATCCTGATGTGTTAGAAATTTCGTTTGACGTACTATAAGCTGTTGTTGATTTATTTATAGTAGCACTACTTGTGTATAAAGCTAATTTAAATGAGTTCCCAGAGGATGCTGTAAAATTATGTAAAGCTTGTAAAACTTCTGTTTTAAAACTGTTACATACTGCTGATGTTATTGCCATAATTTTTTATCTCCTAATTACTGAGGCGGTGACTCGATTGGAATACGTATAGTACCATCCGTGTAATCGTCTCGTCTTCTTCTTCCCACTTGCATTGCTGCAAACTTTTGTAGTTCAGTTTTATACTTTTGCTCGTATAATGTCAACATATCAGTTGGACCTTTTAAAAATCCATATGCTTCTACTAAACATGCATATAATAAGCCTTGTGGAAAATATAAACTAACATAATTTGTTTGATTGCTAGATTCTAAAGTAGCAGGCATTTTATTATAATATATTCTAAATATGTAATTAACATCTGGAGTAGGTGCTAAATAAATAGATCCTGAAGTAGTATCAGAAAGACCTGTTGCTCCTCCAAACATTGCATAATATCTTGGTTTTCCTGTTACATCTGCTCCTGATGTAGTAGAGCCTTCTGGTCCTGTTAGTTTTCCTACGTATTCTGTTAAAAAAGTTTGATCGCGTCTTTCTAACCACGTGCCTTGTTCCGTAGAATTTGTTGCATTAAATACTTCAACACCTCTTACAAATAAAGATCCTGCTGGAACTCTAATAGTGTTTACGTCGGTTGCCATTGTACCTTGCTCCACGAATCTGTCTGAATCCATAGGAAGATCCATCATAATTCTTTGTTGAGCGTTTAAAATAAAACTTTCTAAAACATCCGTTGTAAAAACATTAGCATCTACTTCTGTGTAGTTTTTAATTTGTGTAACTAAAGTGTTGTAACTAATTCCTGACATAATTAAGCTCTATCATTTACGGGTCCAATTGTACACTGAAAACCGCCTCCTGTTGCTGTGCTTCCAGCGTTAGATACTAAAGGCACTGTTATAGAATTAAATTGTGTTTCTGTAGCTTGTGTTCCATTAGGTAATGTAGGACCAACTTCTACTGTAGTTGCAATTGCTGTTGCTAAATATGATCCAAAAACTTTTGCTCCGTTTGCATGAGTTGTTGCTGTAGTATTGGGTGGAGTTATTCCTCTAAATGGAGAAGCTGTTCCTCTTGTTAATCCAGATAAAACTCCTGTACCTGTATTGTTACCGGTATACTGAATTGTTTCATTTATGTATTTTCCAAAATTTGCACTAGTTGCATCTTGATCTACTTTTTCTATTACAATAAAACCAGCATTTGGAAATGCTGCAGAACTAGTTAAAGTTAAAGTGTTGACTGTATCATTAATTGCACCATTTAAAGTTGTTTCTAATTCTAAAGTTGCAATTGCAACACCTCCTACTATTTCCTTAACAGATTGAAATCTAACATAAGATGTTCCTTCATTAATTTGATTAGAAGGATAAGACACACTTAAAGTTTGAGATCCACCTGTTGTAGTAAATGGATTGTTAGGTAAAATATCTTGCACTGGAAACTCAACTCTTGCTGGTCTTGCATGCATTAAACCTTGTGGGTCTGCTCCTACAGGGTGTGGTTCTAATTGTGGTTGTTTAGGTTCAAATTCAGACTGATGAACCCACGCACCTGTCCACTCTTTTACCATTTCTCTATATGGAAAAGCTGCGCCTGATCTATCAGATATTGCTAATGCTCTACTACCTTTTGCGAATCTAGCCATTATACATTTGGATAGTATGTCTTCGGAGTAATAAATGTGCTAGCTGGAGAACCATCTTCTGATAATGCTCTTGCTAACTCATCCTCGTACAACAACTTCATCTCCTGTGTTCGTTGTGGTGCAAACTTCATAGATAAGTAATATGATAATCCTGAAATCATACATGGTACAAATCTAAAAGGTGTATCACTTGCGTTAGTATAAGCTCCTGCATCATCAATTCTTTTTACATAATAAACGTTTAAAAAATTTGATGCAGCAGTTGAATTAGGTAAAGGATAAATAGTTAGTGTAACTTTATCTATAAATCTTTGTACCCAAAATTGTGAAGGTGTTCCATTAGATGCTTTGTTAGCCGTTGCTGAATAAGCGTCTCTTGCAACTTTTGTTAATCCTGTGTCTGATTGATTTGTTGTATTATAATTTTGTCTAAATGTAACATTTAATATATCTGAAATACCAAAAACATTTGCTGTTGGAACAGTTGTAGCTTGCGGTGGTTCTCCACCTCCTGGTACATCTGTAGAATTTCTATAAAAAGTATATACACCAGATCCTTCAGCTGTAGCATCAACATTAGTTGTTGCACCTGCAATTAAATTTATATTAGTATTTCCTACTTCCCAAAAATGTATTCCTCTATTACCCCATTCTTGAAAAAGAATGTTTAAAGATCTTCTAGCAGTTTTTAATTGATGACCAGCTGTACCCACTAAACCAAGACGTTCGTAAGCGTCTGCTATAATTTCATCAATTGAAAAGTCCTGGTCAAAACTGTAGGACTGTGAAGTAGTATTCGCCATTGGCTACCCCTAAAAAGTTCCGATTATATATAAAAAATCTACGTTAGTAACGTCTGCATATATTCCAGTGTCAGCATAAATACCAGCTGCAGGTATTTTAAATTCATGAACTGCATTATCACCTGCACCAAACTTACCATGAAATATTAATTTGCCTGCTGTTTTAGCAG